>ENA-OQDL01001108-OQDL01001108.1-human-gut-metagenome-genome-assembly--contig:-NODE-1108-length-14478-cov-5.347293_pt1 | contig 14478 bp, 14 predicted proteins | sample MGYA00242782_ERZ504609 | MGnify/ENA primary metagenome ERZ504609 (study PRJEB26092, sample SAMD00036320) | human gut metagenome | host: Homo sapiens | study: EMG produced TPA metagenomics assembly of... | reverse complement strand
CCTGAATTTACTAGACAGCGAAAAGGTATTTTTAACAGTGTTTGCTGCTTCCTTTATTGTGATGATTTTAGCAATCATTCCATGGAGCGATAAATTTAATATTTATGTATTTGATAATATTCATGAAACCCTTTGCCAAATTCCATTACTAGGACGCCTCATTGGAAATATGCAACCTTTGGGAGGCTGGGAATGAAAGAACTCACAGTGATTTTTTTGCTTTGCTGCTATCATTATTGGAAAAATGTCTCATATGAAAGAAAAGGAAATGATTTCTCTGTTTGTTGGAGGTTGCCAGAATATTCTGGGAGTTGCTATTACTCTGGGGTGTGCTAAAGGTTTATCTGTTATTATGGCGGATGGTTTGATTATGGATACGATTCTTCATTTTGGAGAAATCTTAATGAGTGGTGTTAGTAGAGTTGTATTTCCGGCACTTTCATATATTGTATATATATTTCTGTCTTTCTTTATCCCATCATCATCGGGCTTGGCAACGGCAACGATTCCTATTATTGGTTCGTTAGGTGAATTTCTTGGTGTTGGTAAAGAATTTGCAGTTATGGTTTGTGCTGCTGGTTCTGAAACTATGAATCTTATTTCACCGACACAGGCAGTTCTTATGGGGGCATTAGCAATTGCAGGAGTTCCTTTCCCACGTTGGGTGAAGGCGGTTCTTCCCTTCTTCTTTATCGTGATTGCAATTGTTAGTATTGTCGTAACTATTGCAGTACTTTTATAAAAAACTATATTAATTAAAGGAAAAAAGGAGGTTATTGCATTATGGAAACAAAGAAAAAAATTACAGTGATTGGTGCAGGAAATGGTGGAATGGCAATGGCATATAGTTTGGGTCAGATGGGTCATGATGTTTGCATTTATGATTCCCCTGATTTTCCGGTTCAGATTAATGCGGTTCATGAAAAAGGGGGAATTGAGGCTGTTTCTGAATTATATGAATGTCCCATGCTAAATGCAGGATTCTCAAAAATTGATTTGGCAACTACAGATATTAAGGCTGCTATGGAATTTTCGGATATTTTTATGATGGTCTGCCCTTCTTTTGCACAGGAAATTATGTTTAACAGTATGCTTCCATATTTAAGAGACGGCATGAAAATTTTTATAGTTCCTGGAAACTATGGAGGATTAATTTTGAACAGATGTCTTCAAAAATCAGAGAAAGCGGGCATGGATATTACATTTTTAGATACAATTAGTCTGCCTTGGGCTACTCGTCTAGCTCATGCCGGTGCTGTAGCTATTATGGGTGTGAAGGAATTTATGCCAATGAGCATATTCCCTAATAGTAAAAAAACTCCAGAATTAATGAAATTGGTTAATGAAGTATTCCCAATTCGACCAGAATTTTTATCTAATCCTATTGTGGCTGCTTTTGAAAATATTAATTTTGGTGCCCATCCAGTATTATCGATTTTGAATATGGGTTTGTGTGAGAATTTTGACGGTCAATTTAATTTTTATGCTGATTGTTGCTCTACGGCGGTTGCAAAAGTTGAGGATGCATTGGATTTAGAACGCCTTGCAGTTGGAGATAGTTTACATATGCACTTGAGAACAGAATTGGAAGCAAATAATGTTCTTTATGCATCGCATGCAAAGTGTATTTATGATTTTAATCGTGAGTCAAGTGTTCATTCTAAAATTAAAAATGCACCTAACACATCGAAAGCACGCTATATTACAGAAGATGTTCCATATTTATTTGTTCCATTTTGTGAACTCGCGGATTTGTGTGGCGTAGATGTTCCAATCGCTAAGGCACTTGTAACAATAGCTTCTTATTATAATGATGAAGATTATATGAAAACTGGAAGAACCTTGGCGAAGATGGGATTTAATCATTGGACAAAACAAGAGATTCTTGCATTTTTAGAATCATAAATGGCTGCCATGACAGCGGGGGTGAAAATTATATTTTCCGCCCCGCTGTTTTCAAAGTGCTTATCTTTCAGTAAGTTGACATAGCAGATAACACAGAATAAGAGATAAATATAAATGGGTAACAAGCTAAAGGGATTGCTTGAAATGTTGATTAAAGCAGTGATCTGGATAAATAATCCGGAATAGGAAACCGCAAATCCATTTTTAAGGAAAACACCATTCCGGTGGTGAAAACCTTTATCATAAATCCTTTAGAATGTAATCATGCACCAAGGTGCAAATACATGATCTCTCGGAATCTTGAGTGATCATATCATTATCAAAAGTATACCACATCTTCCTGCATATTTCCTATGGAAAACTGCGTTTTCGGATATAGGAAATATGCAGGAAGATGTGGTATTTTTCATGATTTTTACGGGATTGACAGCTCCGCTGTCGTATGCTTACAGAATAATCTTTGGATGGTGTTCCTCAAATGCACCCCTGGGATTTAAGGATAGTCCATCACACAACCAGTGGATCTCTTTCAGGGTCACTTGACGGAGTTCGTCCAGAGTATTCAGCCAACGGAAGGCATTACGGTCGATCCGTTTCATCAGGATCCAGTATCCAGAATCCGAATCCGTCCCATTGGAGGATCTTTATAGAAGTACGCCGACGGTTGCAGAACGCAAACATGCAGCGTGAGTATGGATGGAAAAAGCCGTTGGGCGGATAACATTATGATTGAAAGGTGGTTTCGCAGTTTTAAGTACGAGGAAGCAGATTTGACTCAGTATGCCAATATACGTGAAGCACGAAAAATATATTCATACCTACAATTTTGAATGTTGTCGTTCTGCTATTAACAATTAAACTCCGGCATCCTATTATTATCCGATACTTTTGATGGAGTATATAGCTTAAGGGGAGAGGGGACAGTCTTCCCCTTTCAACTACATATGTGCTCCCTAAAGGTTTTGTCCGAATTCGCCACTATGGTCTGCTTTCCTGTAGGAACAAAAAAGAAAAGATGGCTCGCTGCCGGAAGATTCTCAACGGCATTCAATATATTTCAAAACTCCGGGGTAAAACCTGTGCGAAGAATCTGATGATTCTTTACAAAAAGGATATGACCTCTTTTCTTGGATCTCCATTCTGAACGATCATATAACATGCATATCTTGATAGTTCATAATCTTTTTTTGGTTTCGTGGTGACTCCAACTTCAACGATTTTCCTAACCTCAGGAAAATCGTCTAGAATACTGTGCCCGCTGTTTTTACATGCAATCATTGCTCTTTTAATTAATACGGCTACCAATAAATTTATTCATCTGATGAAAATCATCCAACATATTTATGTATTGTTGCTCTTACAGCTCCAGGTCCTGCGATCATTTCACGGAACATATCCTCAACCTTCTCTCCTACACCATCTTTGTAAAGATCAGTGAAGAACAGACGCTCATTGGAAAGAATTGGTTTTAACTGATCTTTGAATGTTTCAGGTTTGCCTACAACAATATCCTTAAATTGTTCCTGCAGTTCCTCATTCATTGGGTCCGGTGCAAGTTCAAATTTATTTCCTTCATCATCTACACCAAGCATATATCTGAGCCATCCTGCAATTCCCAGAGGAATAGCTGTCAGTCTGGAAGCATCTCCGAATTTCTGTACATATGCTTTGATTGTTTCGCCAAAACGGATGCCAACCATCTGAGATACATCTACTGCCAGACGAAGATTTGTGTCTCCCAGATATTCATTTGGAAAACGATCATTAAAAAGCTCATCCACAAATGCCTGGGGAGAAAGGATTCCAGGGTCAGCAACTACCGGAAGACCTTCATCATAAGCAATCATACGTGCCATTTTCATCATATCTTCATTTGTATTAAGCATATGCGCAAACAGCTCATATCCAAGAACTACTCCCAGCGGACCTGTAGCAGAATGAACCGGATTCAGACATACTGTTACTTTCATACGTTCAGAAAGGTTAACTGTATTTCTGTCTGCCATATATACGCCAAAACCTTTTTCCAGAGCCGGACGTCCGTTAGGGAAACTGTCCTCTATTACCAGATACTGCGGTTTCTCAGCATTGACAAATGGTGCAATGTATGTCTTCTTACCTGTGATCACCGGCTGCATGTTCTCAACACCCAGCTTTTCAAGATCTGCTGCAATCTGCTCGCTTGGACGAGGTGTGATCTTATCGATCATTGTCCATGGAAAAGCAACTGCTTTTTCATCGCTTACATAGTTTACAAATCCCTCATCAACAAATCCGGCTTTCTTCCACTCTTCTGTCATTGTCAGTACTGACTCGCGAAGCTTTGCACCGTTCTGTGAGCAGTTATCCATGGAAACCAGTGCAATCGGATATTTGCCGGCTTTATATCTTTCATAAAGCATTGCAACCAGAACTGCCATGGCACCAACTGCTTTATCCGGACCATTCTTGATATCTGCCTCTACAAACGGGAACCATGTTCCGTCAGCTTTCTGTAATGCATAGCCTTTCTCTGTGATCGTAAAGGAAACCATCTGCAGGGATTTGCTTGTGAAGATTTCTTTCAAGCGTTTCCACTGTGCTGCATTAGAAGACTGTGCCTTCACTGCTTCTGCAAAAGCTCCGACTACTTTATACTCACGGGTTCCATCCCCATGCAGGATCACGCTTAATCCCAGATTGTCATATGGATCATAAATCTTATCTACTACATCATAATCAAAAGTTTCCACACAGGTAATCCCACGGTCCAGCACTTCCTCTTCCAGAAGACCATCTGCAATTCCACCGATGAATACGCGGAAAATATTTCCGATACCAAAGTGAACCCATACCGGATTCTCCTTTGCTTTCTCAGAGGCAGTCTCTGCATCATAACCCGGAAGAGCGATTCCCGCCTTTTTCCATGCTTCCTGTTCCTTGATTCCATTGATTGATAATTTCATGTTATATCCTCCTTATTTGTCTTATTCGATACTTATTGTTTGTTATTATGTTTTTTACTTACGTTTATATCTTAACTGTAAGTTGAGTATATATCTTTTATTTTAAAAAATCCATTGACAGAAATTCTAATTTTCAAACAACTTTTTTGTCTATTTTACTATAGTGTGCTGACAAATTGATGTTGCTGATCGTGCCGGATATTTTTATTGTTTTTTTTCGTTCTATGCTACAATAAAACTGAAACTTAACATTATCTTGTAACATAATCAGGAGAATATTATGAGTGAAAAGGGATTGACCAACATTAGTCTCAAGAAAATAAATAAATCAAAGGTTTACCAGTACATTTACAGAAAAAAAACGACCTCCAAGCTACAGATCGTTCAGGAACTGCAGATGGGTTTATCCACTGTCAGCCAGAACCTGAATCTTCTGGAGCAGGAAGGTCTTATTGAAAAAAATGGTTTCTTTGAATCCACCGGTGGAAGAAAGGCAAACGCCCTTCAGATTGTATCAGATTTTAAAATTTCCATTGGTATCGGTATTTTAAAAGGAATGTTTCATATTACCGCTGTAGATTTGTATGGAAATGCTTTCTATACAGACACCATTCCGCTTCCATATTCCAACACACCGGATTACTATAAACAGGTTACTGACGCAGTAAAGGAATTCATCTCATCGCGCCAGTATGACAATGACAAAGTTCTTGGTATCTCCATTGCCACACAGGGTATCACATCCCCGGATCATACCACCGTACTATATGGAGATATCATGAATAGCACAGGCATGAAACTGGATGATTTTTCCAGATATCTTCCATATCCCTGTTATCTGGAACATGATTCGAAATCAGCTGCGTTCCTTGAATTATGGAATCATCCGGAGCTTGACAGTGCTGTTATCATCCTGCTGAACCGAAATCTGGGCGGTGGCATCATTACCAATCATCAGATTCATCAGGGGATCTCCATGCACAGCGGAACTCTTGAACATATGTGTATTAATCCCGACGGCCCACTTTGCTACTGCGGCAGCCGTGGCTGCCTGGAAACCTACTGCTCTGCCAATGCACTGGAACAGGCTGCAGGCATGCCTGCCAAAGAATTTTTCCCTCTTCTGCGCGAAAAAAAATCTCCCCAGATCATACAAATCTGGAAAGATTATTTAAATCATCTGGCATTTGCCATGAAGAATCTTAACCTTGTTATTGATGCACCGATCATCATCAGCGGATATCTGGCACCTTATTTTACAGAAGAAGATATTGAATATCTGACAGAACATCTCCATACAGCCGCACCATTCATACTGGATAAAATCCAGATTCTGGTCGGTACCAACGGACAATATACACCGGCAATCGGAGCGGCTCTGCATTATGTAGAGAAATTTATTCAATCCATTTAACTATAGCAATCCTTATAAATAATGCAATCAAGACAGTTCAGCAGAGTGCGAAAGACAAGAAAGATATCTGACGCAGGACTTCACACTATGATGGGCTGGATTGCTTGCATTATTTTATGGAATTGCTATAGATTGCTATAAATCAGATAAGCTTCCTACTCTTTATATTTTTATATATCTCTGATTTCTGCTATTCGGTTTATCTGGTAATGTCATTTGGATCAAGTTCATCTCAAGTGCGGGTTGCAAATAATTTCTGCGGAATCCATCTCTGGACTTTAACCCCCAGTTTTTTCCATAAGTGTTTTTCATTGTATAAGGCGTATCATACTCCATGATTTCAAGCATTTTCCTGACAGTTTCTGAAAACTGTTCATTTTCTTCATTCATCTGAAGCGAAATATCTTCCAGAATCCTGTCTATCTGTGACAACATAAACTCTATAAAAATGGTAGATTCTCCTGAAACATGACATCTGGCAATCGCATCATAATATTCATCCTGAAATTTTTCAATCTGACTTTCGATTGGAATATACTCAAATACAGGTTTCCATTTAGCTAAAATCGCTGTGTGCCATAATCTTGCCATTCTTCCGTTACCATCAGCAAATGGATGAATAAAGACAAACTCATAATGAAATACACTGCTCATAATCAATGGATGAACACTATTCCTTGATTTCTTCATCCATTCAAACAGTTCATCCATAAGCTGCGGTACAAATTGCGCCGGAGGTGCCATAAAAATACATTCATCTCCATTAAAGACCCCCTCTTCCCCATGGCGAAACTCCCCACATTCTTCCACAAGATATTTTGTCATAATCCCATGAAATTTCTTTAAATCTTTATACTATAGGGATTAATTTCCGAAAGGCTTTCATACGCCACATATGCATTTTTAACTTCCTGTATTTCTTTCTGTTCCCCAGTACAAGCCTGCCATTGATTACATCCCTGACCTGCCCCAGAGAAAGAGAATTCGCTTCTATTTTCAAAGATGAATGAATAGATTTAATTCGGTTATTCTTTCTCAGGTGCGGTTTTGTTTCCAGACTGCTGATTGCCGTGATTCGCCCTATTTTTTCAGAAATTGAAGACACATATGATAATATCTCATTTGTTATTGTAAATGGCGGTTTATATTCTCCCACAAAAACACCTCCAGAATTTCCGTTATCTTGCACATTAACTTGCACACTTTTTTGCATACTTTCTTCTTCAGGATAGATTCCGTCTACTTCAGTGCTGTCAGAATCCCCATTGCATTGTCGTAATCTTTCTCTCCGACCATGATTTCATACAATGTTTTATCTGTTCCGAAATTCCCACCCATACTGCGGGCAGTTCCCCTGCCCGGGGCTGTCATTTTTTCTTCATGGTTGACTCTCTTTGTTTTGTATTTGATTTTCTCTGAATCTAAGGCTTTACAATACTGCTCATATTTGTCTCTGGATGCACCGAGATAAACTGTTCTGCTGTCGAATAACATAATTAATTTCTCCTCCTTTGGGGTGTTGTTTTTACAAAAATGATCCTGTCTGCTGGCTCCTCAGCCTGCACACGCAGGAGCGTATTCGAAAAATCATTCCCACCATCTGCACGCCCGGCAACTATAACGAAAAAACAGCAGACATCCGTTTCCAGATCATCTGCTGTCATTATATCATATACATTTACTGCTTTGTAGTATAAAAGTATTATTCTACTTCTTCTGGTTCCATGCTTCGCATGTGTTCCTCGTTCTTTACGATTTCATACTTCTGGCGATATTCCTTGAAGTATGTATAATATTCCACGCTGTCAGATGGGTAAATCTTGGAATCATGGATATGCATATCCGGATTCTCGTCTCCACTCTTAAGGAGAGCTACCATTGCACTTGCACAATGTGCTGCAATACGGTTGAAGCTGTTGAGAATGTCTGTATATACAGTTCCCTCTTCCAGTCCGCAGTTGCCATTACTCAGACGCTCTACATGATGCATCTTCAGCTCATTGCATAAGGATGTGATAATCATTCCAAGAGGTGCAACTCTCTGAGCCATCTCTTTGTCATCATTGAGGAATGCACGACAGGTAAGGTTGATCTCCTCGCGAACTGCTTCCATTACTACATTCAGCTCATCCCAGGCTTCCTGTGAAAAATTAGTGTGATTATCATGCATTTCACTGGACATATAGGCAATGTAGGATGCATGGTCACCGATTCTCTCAAAGTCATTGATGGTATGAAGATAAAGGGATGCCTGCCTTGTCTGGGCACTGTTCATCTCATGCTTTGTGAGCTTCATCAGATATTCCCCAAGACGGCTTTCGTATTTATCGATCAGGTTCTCTTTTCTCTGTACCTTATCAAATTTATCCTGCTGATATTCATTCAGAAGGTTCATGGCACGGTTGACATTCTTGCGAAGCTTCCTTGCCATACCGCTCATGGCACGATGACACTGTCCAATAGCAAGTGCCGGATAATTCAGAAGACGTTCTTCCAGAAGATCAAAGTCTGCTTCATCTTCCAGTTCCTCTGCACTGTCTTTTACAAGCCAGCACACCAGCTGCTCGATCTTCGGTATGAACGGGAAAAGAACACATACTGTTGCTACACGGAATACAGTATTCAGTAAAGCAATTGCAACCGGTGACATAATCATATCCATAAATCCGAAATGCACAACAGCATTTACAGTGTAGAAGATCACTGACCAGAGGATAAGACCAAACAGGTCATTGATCAGATAAACAAGTGCTGTACGTTTACCATTCTTATTCGCACCGATTGCTGAAATCAGAACCGGACAGGCAGCACCTACACCGATACCAAGAACAATCGGGAATGCACTGGAGAATGTCAGGATACCTGTTACAGATAACGCCTGCAATACACCGACTGTGGCAGATGCACTCTGCAGCACTGCGGTAAATGCAATACCTACCAGAATACCTATCAGCGGGTTGGAAAACATTGTCAGCATGTTTGTAAATGTGGGGCTGTCCTTTAGTGGTGAAACAGCACCGCTCATTGTCTGCATACCTGTCATCAGGATTGCAAAACCAAGCATGATATTACCGATATTTTTATGCACGGAACGCTTACATGCCATGCGAAGGATAATACCAATAATCGCTACTACTGCTGAAATTGTTGCTGTAGATAAAATCTTCGCAATTCCGTTCTTTCCGTCAATATAAGAAAGACAGAGGATCCATCCGGTAATACTGGTTCCGATGTTGGCTCCCATGATAATACCGATGGCCTGTTTCAGTTTCATCATACCTGAGTTAACAAAACCAATGACCATAACGGTTGTGGCAGAAGAAGACTGAATCACGCTGGTAACACCAGTACCCAGAGCAACTCCCTTCAGCGGTGTGTTTGTCATTCGATACAGGAAAGCTTCCAGCTTATTTCCGGCAACCATTTTCAGGCCGTCGCCCATCAATGACATACCGAACAGGAATAACGCTACTCCGCTCAGTAATGACAATATCATTGAAAAAATTCCCATTATTTTCTCCTTTGTCGTCTGCCTGATTTCCCACCTCATCTCAGAAAATCGGCGCATAATGTAAGCAGGTTATTTTACCTGTCTCTAATCAGAATTTAACCTGCCCTTTACTTTTCCATTCTTATTATGTCACGTTCGGGAGATTATTACAATAATTGTTTTTTCAAAAATTACATTTTTCTATAGCGTTTAAAATACTGTCTTTTTTTTTCCTGAATTTTTTTGCAGTTTTCATAAAATTTTCCGGCATGCTCCAAAATATATCAGAACATGTCGAAAAATAACATACAATAAATCGGACAGTAAAGAAGGAGCTGTCTATTTTCAGGACAGCCCCTTTCCTCAAATTCCAGTATTAAAATCAATTGGTTATTCACAATCCACTTCACTGCTTCATTTTATTATCTGGGGGAGTTGCTATAGTTCTACATACTACTGCTCATTGCCGCTCCTGTCGCAGCTTCCTCTTCACATTCTGCAAGAACAAGTTCGGCCTTGAACATATCTTCAATAATTTCACACAGTACCGGATTTCTTCTCAGTCCATTCCCGGAACCAATCATGCGCCTGATCTTTATGCCGGTTCCTTTCTGAATAGTCATATACATCTGATATAATTCTGTGCTCATTCCCTTCAGAACACCATAGCAGAAATCTTCAGGCGTAAAGTTTTCGGAACACATCTGAGTAATACTGCCGCTTTTTTCCGGCTCTACCCGCGTACCGTCAAATGTTGTTTCAACTTTAATCTTTCGCCTTTCAGACCTTTCGCTATTCTGGTCTTTCCCTGTTCTTGCCATCTTTTCCATTACTTTGTATAATGGCTGATCCTGTCCTGTCGCTTCTTTTACAAGTTTTCGGAAAAAACTGTTCCAGGAGCGCATATGCCTTACCGCCACACAGAGATGCTCCCGCAAGCAGATACTTCCCATTCAGGAAAGGTCTCGCCTCAATTCCATCTCCCGAAAAATACTGACCGGAAAGAACAGAAATCTGTCCACCGGTTCCCATATTGACCAGTAATGTATTCTCCTCATCACCTGCTGCTCCAAGGAAGCTTGCCTGATTGTCTCCGATTGCTGTTGTAACTGTCCTTCCTCTGTATGTACCCAGTTTTTCTATTTCCGTACAGACATCCGGCAGCCAGTTTACGTCCACTCCCATTTCAGCCAGTTTTTCTTTCTCAAAGCACATCTTACGACTGTCAAAGAATCCCAAACCTGCTGCATTGCTTACATGTATCAGAGGTTTTTTTCGTCCCGTTAAATACATTCCAAAATAATCCATGATTGTACAGAAACTCAACGCCGAATCCGGAACCAGATTATGTCTGATATTATAAATGTGTGTGACAAGCCCATATCCTGAAGCAGCATGGATTTGACATCTTTCCCGGATTTCTTCTGTTAAAGGAATCTGATCCCCATCGCAGATACTTCCTCTGGCATCCTGCCATGTATATAACGGACTGACACAATTTCCTTCTTTGTCAACATAGACAATTCCATGCATCTGCCCTGTGAGCCCAATCCGCTCAACATGCGGATACTTCTCCAGGAAATAATCCAGCAGATTCACTGCTCTTTCTACAATTTCTTTTGCATACTGTATTCTTTCCCATTCATTTCCGGTCTCGATAAAGCAACCGTTCTCTACAGTTTTTGCCTCCAGAATCTTTGCCTGTCCGTTTTCCTCTTTTTCCAGAACAACACCGCTTATCGTTGTTGTCCCAATGTCAATCCCCGCCGCTTTCACAGTCCAAACTCTTCTGCCAGTTTCTTAAACTCCGGCAGGGAATTAATGATAGTATCATAAGATACACAATAAGCCAGTCTCACATAACCCGGGCAGGCGAAAGAACTTCCCGGAACCATGAGAATATTATATTTCTTTCCAGCTTCGCAGAACGCTTTTTCATCTACTACCGGTGATTTCACAAAGAGGTAGAATGCACCCTGGGGTTTGATGCACTCGAATCCGCATTCCTTCAGTCCGTTATATAATGCCAGACGGTTCTTGTCATATGCAGCTACATCCACTTCTGCATCTACACATTTGGCAATCACCTTCTGCATCAGGGATGGGGCGTTGACACATCCGATAGTACGGTTGGCAATAGCCACAGCAGTGATAAGTTCTTCACTGCCATCTGCTTCATCCGGAATTACCAGATAACCGATACGCTCTCCCGGAAGGGACAAAGATTTGCTGTAAGAATAACCAACAATAGTATTGTCGTAATATTTTGTCAGATACGGAACCTCTACACCGTCATAAGCCAGCTCTCTGTATGGCTCATCAGAGATCAGATAAATCACACTGCCAAATTCCTGCTGTTTTTTCTCAAGAATTGCTGCCAGCTTCTTAATAGTTTCTTCGGAATATACAACACCAGTGGGGTTGTGAGGTGTATTTACGATCACTGCCCTTGTCTTTGCCGTAATCTTCTGCTCAAACTCCTCAAGATTCGGCTGAAATGTGGTAGTATCCGGAGAGATTTCCACAAGCTTGCCATCAAAATTGCGCACATATGCACCATATTCCAGAAAGTATGGTGCAAAAACAATCACTTCTTCCTCTGGATTCAGGATTGTCTTAAAAATCACATTCAAGCCACTGGCTGCCCCAACCGTCATAATCAGATTCTTTGCCGCAAATTTAGTTCCAAAGCGGCGGTTCAAAGATTCCGCTATCGTCTGGCACACATCCTCAAATCCTGCATTACTCATATAACCATGAAGCACTGTAGGATCCACTTCATTCACCAGATCAATAATAGCCTCCTTCACACACTCCGGTGCCGGAACGCTCGGATTCCCAAGACTGAAATCATAAACTTTGTCCGCACCGTAAATGGCTCTGAGACGATTTCCCTCCTCAAACATCATACGGATGGCTGAATTATTTTTTACATAAGGTTTCATTTTTTCTGCTATCATAACATATTCGCTCCTGTCCAAATAATCCCGGCAAACCACCGAAATTCAGAATAATATCGCAACTGCCCAATTTCTCTTGCAGTGCATCATTTATCTCTATTTTAACCTTATCATGGTAAAGTGTCAATGTGCGACAATATACCATATTCCATCTTTTTAACCGAAGTCAAGTGGATAAGATCATCCACTTCGCTACACAGTTATTCAGAAGGAATGTTTGCGCTCCTCCAGTAACAAAATGTCAATCGTTTTTTAATCACCTTTTCCCGAAAATGGGCAAAAAAATAGAGCATATAGGGTATTTTCCCACATGCTCTGCCTCCATATTAAATTTTTCACTGTACAACTTGAAGTTATCGTCTTGTTCCATTCTTATCAAAATTCTTTTTTAATGCTATTTCTGTTGGGAGAATAGATCCAATTAAAGGAATAAGTTGAACACCACAGATAATTCCTCCTATATTCCCAACACAATCTTCATTTTTTCCAATTACTAAAAGCATGAATATTACTGTTATCGGCAACATAATCATTCCACAGACATACCAAACTTTACCACAATATTTATGAGCAAATTTCCATGTGTCTTTGTTCTTCATAGACATCGAAGTCCGATATCCAAATACTGAATTTATTTCCTTTGGAGCCTTTTTCATAAAATATCTTCCAAAACCAATCATCGTAAATGGAAGAAGCAAATCCATAATCAACATAAAAATCCAAAACCCCATTGTAAACCTCCTTTACTACAACTCCAGATTTTTCAGAAATAGCGGCTCTACGTCATGTTCCATTATTTTTAATCAATTTCTTTCAAAAACATTTTTATCTTCCAAAGATCCACTGCGCAACAAATACTGCTGCCACAGCGCCTGCGACGCTCAACACAATATACAGCATCGCACTCCATTCTGTCCCCTGTTCTATCAGCTGACTGGTTTCAAGTGCGAAAGAGGAAAATGTCGTAAAACCTCCACATAAGCCAACCTTTAAAAACAGGATCAGCTGCGGATTCCATTCTTTTTACGCTCCCAGTGCCACAACCAGTCCGATCACGAACGCACCGACGATATTTATCCCCAGTGTTTTGACCGGGAACCCGTTCTGTGTATTCACCGGAAGCAACCCGATCAGATAGCGCAGCACAGCGCCTAAAAAACCACCAAGACCTACAATTATGCAATTAATCATACGTTTTTATGCTCCTTACCTTTTCCGCAGGATTTCTTTTGGCGGTTCGATCTCATTGGCGATCGTATGCTCTGTCAGTTCTGAAAGGATGCGCAATTTGGCATTGATCATCGGACGCATGCAGTTCGGTACATGCTCCTGATGTGCCCGGTGAATGGCAACACATTCTTTACAGTTGCCATGATAACGGCAGGCTTTCTGACATGGGCAATGATCTTTGTCTGCATATTCTGTCCGAAACGCACTGGCAAATTCTTCCTGAATCCGAAGCCCCTCCGCACGGTTACCTTTATGAAATTCCTGCATTGCATGTTTTTCTGTTTCGTTTCCGTCAATAATCATTCGACTGTTCCTTTCTACTCTCCAACCACAACCCTGCAGTCCTTTTTATAATATGCGATGCCATGAGTTTATGGTGCCTGACACTAACATTTCCGAAAAACTGAAAGTTGTTTATTAAACCTTTTTAACCTTAACCAACAACATCATAGGTCTACGCATTTCATTACACATTCCCGGCATACCCATCATATCTGCCGGAGGCATTGCTTCCTCAATAGCCTCAATTTGAAA
>ENA-OQDL01001107-OQDL01001107.1-human-gut-metagenome-genome-assembly--contig:-NODE-1107-length-14479-cov-3.910465_pt1 | contig 14479 bp, 8 predicted proteins | sample MGYA00242782_ERZ504609 | MGnify/ENA primary metagenome ERZ504609 (study PRJEB26092, sample SAMD00036320) | human gut metagenome | host: Homo sapiens | study: EMG produced TPA metagenomics assembly of... | reverse complement strand
ATACTGCAATGTATCACAAAGAAATATAAAAATGCAATGATAATGCAATTTCAAACACCCAAAGCCGCAAAGCCCCGTGGTTACGGGCTTTGTAGCCCAGCGTCAACTATTCAAACTCAATCGTTCCCGGTGGCTTACTCGTCAGATCATAGAATACTCTGTTTACTCCACGCACTTCATTGATAATTCTGCTCATCACCTTATTCAGAACTTCATACGGGATCTCTGCCGCCTCTGCAGTCATGAAATCAACTGTATTCACTGCTCTCAGTGCAACGGCATAATCATAAGTTCTCTCATCACCCATAACACCAACACTTCTCATGTTCGTCAGTGCTGCGAAATACTGACCGATTGTGCGGTCAAGTCCTGCATTGGCAATCTCCTCACGGTAGATAGCATCTGCATCCTGAACGATACGAACCTTATCGGCTGTTACTTCACCAATGATGCGGATTCCAAGTCCCGGTCCCGGGAATGGCTGACGGAATACCAGCTTCTCCGGCAGTCCAAGTTCCAATCCTGCTTTGCGGACCTCGTCTTTGAAGAGGTCACGAAGCGGCTCGATGATTTCTTTGAAATCTACATAATCCGGAAGTCCTCCTACGTTGTGGTGGGACTTGATCACTGCAGATTCTCCACCGAGACCACTTTCTACAACATCCGGATAAATTGTTCCCTGTGCAAGGAAATCAACTGCACCAATCTTCTTTGCTTCTTCTTCAAAATGCGGATAAATTCTTCACCAATGATCTTACGCTTTGCTTCCGGCTCTGTAACGCCTGCAAGTTTATTATAATATCTCTCCTGTGCGTTCACACGGATAAAGTTCAGATCGAACTGTCCTTTCGGTCCGAATACAGCCTCTACCTCATCTCCCTCATCTTTGCGAAGAAGACCGTGATCTACAAATACGCAGGTAAGCTGCTTTCCGATCGCTCTGGAAAGCAATCCTGCTGCCACTGAAGAATCAACTCCGCCTGATAATGCAAGCAGTACTCTGCCGTCTCCGACTTTTTCACGGATCTCTTTAATTGTATTCTCCACAAATGCATCCATTTTCCAGTCACCAACACATTCACAGACATTTTTTACAAAATTATTGATCATCTTTGTTCCTTCAGCAGTATGGAGTACCTCTGGATGGAACTGGATTGCATACAGCTTTTCTGCTTCATTTTCGGCTGCTGCCACAGGACAGTCTGCTGTATGTGCAGAAATCTCAAATCCCGGTGCAATTTTTGAAATATAATCGAAATGACTCATCCAGCAGATTGTCTTTTCAGATACTCCCTCAAAAACTTTGGATTCCATCTTATCAATAATAACTTCTGTCTTTCCGTATTCTCTGACATCTGCTCTCTCAACTTTTCCGCCAAGAACATGAGACATCAACTGTGCTCCATAACATAACCCAAGAACCGGAATGCCAAGCTTGAACAGCTCATCTGTATAAGTCGGTGAATCCGGCTCATAGCAACTGTTCGGTCCCCCTGTCAGAATGATTCCCTTAGGATTCATCGCTTTAATCTTCTCAAGATCTGTCTTGTAAGAATAAATTTCACAATATACATTACATTCTCTGACACGGCGTGCAACTAACTGGTTATACTGGCCACCGAAATCAAGAACGATCACTAACTCTTTCTTCAAGGCTCTCCTCCTGTAAAATATGATCTTATAAGATCTTCTTTTTTGTTCCGTACCTTTAATTATAGTAGAGCTTTCCCGCTTTTACAAGCATTATTTCAGTCCTTCCAAACTGTACATATTTCAATCCTCCAAACTGTCATAAATTGAGCTGGCTGACACCTACGGCTCACCATTGCCCACAACACATCACTTAACAGTTCAGTGTTCTTCCTCCGGCAAATTATATCTCATGTGAACCCGACTGCAGCTTACCAGGTTTTTGCAACAAAAAGAAGCTGCTCTGCATTACCAGAACCGCTTCCTCTTTTCAATCCTATTTTCTCTATAATCAAGCTGCATATTTTTCAAGTTCTTTCTGTAATTCTTCACAATGATCCGAATACATCTGAAGTTCAATCACGTTATTAAGTCCAAGGTGCATAATGCCCAGCAATGATTTTGCATCTACCACTGCACGACCTTTTCTCAGATCCATATCAAAATCATATCTTGAAACAGTATTAACAAAAGCTACGATTTCTTCAGGATTTTTAAATGTAATCTGCATCTTACTCATTCTTCTCACCTCTTTATTCCACGACTATACAATGTATGAAACCCTTTTCATCTAAGTCAGTTGGTATCATACCATACATTTTTATCTTGAAAAGGTGGAAATTTTTTAAAAAGGTGGACTATTTTAATCTATTTTACTGCATTTTTTTGGCGAAATTCTCTTGGAAGCATCCCAACTTCTTCTTTAAATACCCGGCTCATATATTTGGGGTCTGAATACCCTGTTAATTCCGCAATCTGATTTAATTTTAACTTGCTGTTCAGTAACAGATCTTTGATCTTTTCTATTCTGAATTTCCGTACTGTTTCTGTAAAACTGCTCTGTGTCTCTTTCTTAAACTGCGTACTCAGATACTCTTCCGAAACATAAAGCCTGCTGGCTGTCTCTTCCAGGGTAAATCCCCTCACTATATGTAATTTTTTTGCCATCTCGACTGCCTTACGGACCATCGTACTGAATGCTTCATTTCCCTGAAGATCCTCTTTTTCAAAATTAAAATAATTTAATAATTCTTCTATCGCTCTTCGAATCTGCTTCCAGCTCGTTGCCTGACCTATTTCAAGAATCAGAATAAGTACCTGAATTTCTGCTCCAAGCTCCCATTGGATCTTATACATATTTACGATGTTCAGACTGAAACGAATCAGACAATCTTTCAGTGTCTCGGGAAAACAAAACTGCCCCTCCAGCATTTCACATAATTCTTCAAAGCACTTTTCCAGCTCTTTTTTTCTTCCCGCCAACGTACAATCTCTTGCCCGTAATTCAAGTTCTGCAGGATATTTCAATGGAAGAAGCTCCAGTTCCCGTCCCGCTATTCCCTTCTCACTGATCAGCACACCTCTTCCAAGCGTCAGATTCCACTGCCGCAATAACGGTATTTTTGTCCGATATTGCCAAAGATCCATCATATGATCGATTCTTTTCCACACGCAGACTACATCCCCATTGAGATTACTGCATAACATAGGGACAATATTTTCCTGGAAGTATTGCTCTGCCATTTCAAATTCCGCTGTCTGATATACAATCACAAATATTTCCTGCCATACTTCCAATGGAAGAATGCAGACTCTGAATTTATTTTCTTTTTGCAGACTTCTTTTCAGCAAATGAACTGCTTCTGCTTTATTTTTTTCAAAATCTTCCCCCAACCACAAAATAAACATCCCACAAGAGTCTTCCACCGTAAATCCATAATTTCTGACTGTAATCTCATTTAATTTATTCTCCGGCTGATACTGCCCGTTCATACACCCGATCAGGAGATTCTCCACTGTAAAAGATGCATTCAGCCAATACTCATTTCTCATTTTTTCGCAGATCTGCATCAATGCCCTTTTTAACTCAAGCGGACGGATAGGTTTCATGATATACCCGTCCACGCTCAATTCAATCGCCTGCTTTGCATATTGAAAATTTTCCGTTCCACTCAAAACTACCACTTTAAAATCAAATGCTTCTGCACGAAGTTTCTTCAACATCGACATTCCATTCATTCGTGGTAATTCTATATCCATAATCACCAGATTCGGACGCAATGCACTGATCAGCTCATAGCCCGACTGTCCATTCACGGCTGTCCCTACCAGTTCATAACCGGAATCAACTTTTTGCAGGATTGACTGTATCTGCTGCAGTATTTTTTCGTCTTTTTCAATAATTACAGCCCGCACTTATCTGCCCCTTTCAAGAATCTTACTGCCTGCTTTCGTTTATCTTATCGTCTATTTCATGGTTGCATCATTCTTTGCATTATAACATATCTTCCTGTTATCAGAAAAGAAAAAGCAAAAGAACTTTGAATCCCTATCTGCTCCTTTGAGATTCTGTCCTTCTGCTCTCTCTAAACTAAATTCTATTTTTCTCTCATTTATCTGCTCTCATTTACATATGTTGCAAATGTTGATGGAGATATTTTTCTCTTGTTGCCATCCCACCTCTGATATGTCGTTCTGATTTATTCATGTCCAACACTTTTCGTGCCTCCTGTGCCAGAGAGGGATTGATTTGAAGAAGCCGCTCGGTGACGTCTTTATGTACCGTACTCTTACTTATCCTGAATTGTTTCGCAGTCTGTCTCACCGTCGCACTATTTTCTATAATATAGTCTGCGATCTCCACCGCCCGCTCCTCAATATAATCTCTCATGGAAAAGCCCCTGCATCGTTTATTTTTTACAATCTATGCAAGGGGTTGAGGATGTATGTCTGAATTATAAAACACTACAAAATCCAATACACTCATTACATGCCAATAACACTTTACAGTTCCAGTTCATACTCATCCTGCTCATCATTTTGAAAAAGCTGTTCATCCAACATCTGCTGGATCTTACTCCGCAGATAGCGCACTCCCATCTTCGTGCGTTCCGCTTCCTGAGCCAGCTTTTCTCTTTCCCTCTCACCAAGCCGGAGTTTCACACCATACTGGCGTTCCAGTTGATGTAACGGTGAAATTGTCTTATCCTGTAGGATCTTTTTATAATCTTCTGCCGTCATTCCCTGCAACTGGACAATCTGATTAATGCGTCCACCAATTTCCTGTCGGATTCCTGCATATCTGACCAGATCTTCTACTGTGATTTCTTTTTCATACTGGACATATGCATCTTTTTTCTGAATCTTATTTCCAAATCCCATTGAACTTTCGCTCTCTGTCTTCACATCAGTCAGGCGTTCAAAACTTCCACAGAATACAAAACTGATTCCGGAAGAATCGAGTTCTAATGCAGGTTTTCCTTTATCAGCAGGGAAGTAAATCTGCCCTCCTTCAATGAGCTTCAGTAACTCATTCTGTGCTGCAGCACCATAATTCGTACCATTGGAACCATACAGTGGTTCACAAAACTTATCAAATTCATCAAAGACAATAATCGCCTTTTCTGCTTCCTCCTGACTCATGGAAGAAAAGATATCTCTTACTTTAAATGAACCACTCCAGCCCTGCATCGTCAGCATCGTGCTGTCAATAATCCTGATATTCGGATATAACCTGGACATTACCCTCCAGATTTCTGTCTTACCGCAGCCAGTCGGACCTGTCAAAAAGAATATTTCTTTTATGAGCGTGAATATGATTATCAAAGCAGCATAGTCGCTGCCTTCACAGCTCTGTCCTGACCATAAATGCGATCCGAAACAAACTTGTAAATTTCTTTTGGAGAAAGCCCCTGACTTTTTTTTCTCTGTCTCCATATCGAACAGCCAGTCCAGATCCCCTTCGTCCTGCACTATATTTTTTTCTGTAAATGGCTTAACTGCCTCTGCATAGCGATCAGCCAGACGTTCTGCCACAGCTCCGATGGTCTTCTGATCCAGATTCATCTTTCTGAAAATAGCTCCAAGGACCTGAACTGCAGGTACTTCTTTCTGATCGCACCAGAATTTTGACAGTTCCTCAACTTCATTCAAAAGGAAATTATAAGTCTCATCAGACACTTCATCATATTCTCCTGCTTTTGCATCCAGCGTAAACTGAACTGCAGGATTCTCGATCATCCGGTCTCCTCTTCTGTTGGCGATCTCTTTTAAAATTTTGGATATCCAGTTTGTATAAGTTGTTCTTCTCATAAGTCATATTCCTTTCTGCTGCTTCACTGCTGCCGTATTGATCCGGTCTGTATTGATTTGGGGCTGCATTTACAACTTATCTTTTTAAAAATAAGCTTTCAAATGATGTCGGGGTCACAAGGTCATTCTACCACTAGTACAAAAGTTTTTAAATAAATGGACTATATTTCTTTTCTGTAGTATACTGTTCTCATCAAATCAAAAGGAGCATTAAACTATGGGAAGAAAAGCATCCACTATTAATCTTAGCGAGGACGAACGTTTATATCTTGAAACTCAGATGCGTGCAAGAACAATTCAAGCCCAGACAGTAATTCGGGCAAGAATTTTACTACTCAAAGCAGAAGGTATTTCAGTTGACCATATTGCAGACAAAGTAGGAATGAATCGCAAAAGCGTCATGCTCTGTATCAATAAATACCTTGAGGGTGGTGTGGAAAATGCTCTGTTTGATGCACCCGGTCGTGGCAGGAATGCTGAAATAACCGATGATGAAAAAGCCTGGATAATAAATATCGCCTGTCAGAAGCCTGTCAATCTTGGATATTCAGCAGAAGTATGGACGCGTGCTCTTCTTACAAAACATATTAATAAATTTGCCGAAGAAGCAGGTCATACAAGGTTGTCAACAATCAGTCAGTCAAAGGTCCGCACAATACTGGAAGAAGCGGATATTAAGCCTAACAAAATAACTTATTACTGCGAAAATCGTGACCCTGATTTTGACCAGAAAATGCATAATGTTCTTCTTGTATATAAACAATTGTCTTTACAGTTTGACGAGAAGGGACAGCTCATTCCGTTTAAGGAGGATGAACAGGTTGTACATGTACTTTCCTATGATGAAAAACCCGGAATTCAGGCAATTGCCAATACCACAGAAGACCTCTTGCCGGATGAAAATCACAAGACGGTCAGCCGTGATTATGAATATAAACGTCTTGGAACTATTTCACTGCTTGCTGGAATCGACTTACAAACAGGGGAGGCAATTCCGCTTGTAAAAGATAAACACAGCAGCAAGGAATATATTGAGTTTCTAAAAATACTTGATTCAAAATATCCGGAGACTGACCGGATTCGTCTGGTATTGGATAATCTGAAAGTTCATTCTTCAGAGGAAACCCGAAAATACCTTGCGACAAAGCCGGGAAGATTTGAATTTGTGTTTACTCCCAAGCATGGTTCATGGTTGAATCTTGTTGAGGGATTCTTTAGTAAACTCACACGTCAGATGCTAAAAGGCATACGTGTAAAAACTAAGGATGAACTTGTGCAGCGTATCTATAGATACTTCGATGAAGTAAACGAACAACCTGTCGTATATCACTGGAAGTATAAGCTTGAAGAAATTAATTCAAGTGAAGAGGTGGTGGTTGATACGTTGCCAATTCAAAAGTCCAGTTAATTAATAACGGTTATACTAGTGTGCGAGCACACGTGGTGTCAGATCTTTTGACCCTGGGTATCTTTCAAATTTGTGTAACAAAAATAAGAACCAGATAAGAGTTCCTCATCTGATTCTTATTATCTCATTTCAGGTGTCCTTTTGTATGGACACCCTGCTTTGCATTTTTTAACGCTGCATCTTAGTATCTTTTTCTTTTCAGCACGGTTACAACCGCCCCTGCTGCCAGTATCATCAGTGCAAATGCTCCTGCGATCGGTGCAGTATCTCCGGTCTTGACTGCTCCGTTAGCGGATGTGCCATTTCCTTTGCCCGATCCATTTCCATTACCTGCTGTATTTCCATTATTCTGACCATTATTGGAATTACCGTTCTGGTTATCCTTTCCATCATCAGACTTGGATTTTACAACCAGGTTGTTGATTGCATCATGAATCGCATCTGCATAAGCATCTACTTCTGCCTGCTTGGACAATGGCTGATTTCTGTCGACCTTGGCGATCGCATCTTTCAGTGTCTTCACAGTTGCGTCTGTATAAATACTCAGATCAGCCGGTACTTTTGCAAGTGCTTCATCCACTTTCGTGTAATCTGCCTTGATCATTTTCAGTGCTGCCTGTGCATTTTCAAATCTTGCTTTTGCTGCCTGGAACTCATCTGCTGATACATTTCCTGTACTGCTGTCCAGTGCCATCAGTGCATCGTAAGCTTCCTTATACTCTGTATAAGTCTCTTCTGTGTAATCTCCTGCTTCAGACTTGAACTGAATCTTATCTCTGTAAGCATCCATATCTGTTGCTCTTAATACAAGACCATCGATTGCATTGCGGATAGACTGTACTGCTTCTGCAATCTGTTCTGCTGTACCGGATGTCTTCAATGCATTCATGTTATCCGCATTTACAGTTGCTGCCAGAACTGTATAGGAATCTGTTGTATAATTAGCTGCTTCATATTTTGCTGCATCACTTAATGCTGCATTCAGTTCCACGATGCTGATAAGATTTGCTTTCGCATCCTGCATAGCACGGATATTGGCATCTGCCTTTGTCTCATCATCAATCTGGCTTTCAGCCTGTGCGATAGCTGCTTTCAGGACTGCATAGCTGTCGCTTGTGTAATTTTCCGCATTGACTTTCTTCATCTCATCAATGACTGTCTGTACTGCGGATGTATCTTTCAGTACAAGTGCTCCTTCTGCTGCCTGCAGAGCTGTCTCTGCTTCCTGTACACTTTCTGTTGTTCCATTTGCAAGAACAGCATTTGCTGCATCCAGTGCATCACTGTAATTCTTCCAGCTTGCTGCTGTATACTTCTTTTCATTTCCCTCATGCCGTTCATTGCATTCTGCGATCACGCTCTTCAGACTTCTCACATCAACTAATGCTGTAATACTGTCTGTATAAGCTGCTTTCTTTGCTGCGATCTCTGTCGGATTAACTCTTGTAGTATTATCTGCTTCGATCAGATCACTCAGAGCTTTCTTTGCATCGGTATATGCTTTGGCAGATGCTGTCGTATAATCAGCTGCATTATAATCAGCTCCTGCCTGAAGCTCCAGTTCAGCAAGTTCTCTTTCTACTTTTGAATACTCAAGAGCTGCTTCTTTTTCTTCAATCTGAGTCTTCAGCTTTTCTGCTGTATCCTGGGAAAGATTATCTGTATCCTCCAGTGCTGCCACAATCTTATTGAGTACATTTTCATATGCTGTAAATGTCTTGGCTGTATAAACTTCAACCTCTCCGTCTTTCTGGCTCTTCTTCTCTGCAACTGCCCTGCGAAGTGCCTCAAGAACTGTAGCATCTGCTTTTACTTTTGCCTTACTGCATGCAGTCTTCAATGCACCTGCTGCTGTATCAACTGTATCCTGTGTAGCATACTCATTCGTTTTCAGTTCTTCAGCAACTGCTTTCGCTTTATCTACTGCTGCTTTAGAATCTGTTGTCCAGTTTGCTGCATCACTGCTTCCTGTTGCCGCAATCGCCTCATCCAGCTTTGTCTTGTCAACTGTAGCTGCTGCCTTACTGCTTGTCTTGATCATTGAAATTTCCGGAATATTTTCACCCCAGGTTACTGTTACATCCAAAATTCTTTTATCTGAAGTTACAGCAAATTCATTGATTGCCTGGCTCAGTTTACCAAGTGTAACTGCCTGGATATCACTTCCATCTTCATTTGCGACTCTTGCAGTTACGACTGCATCGGATGCTGCTCCATTCTGGATCATACGGATCGTTCTCTTTGCATCCAGATCGGAAATACGATAAGTAAATGATCCATTTGCTTCTGACGGCTTGTATACTGTACGGTAATCTTCTTCAAATACATTGGAAGGTACTTTTCCTTTTTCTTCGATCACGGTCGATACGATATCTCGATTTGACTCTGTAGAGATATATGCTCCGCCATTGATCTGGATCTCATAGAAATCAACCCATCTGTGACTGTATGTCTTAAGCGGTACAACTCTCAGGTAGCGTCCGCTTACATTCAGTCCTGTCTGCTCTGCATACATATTTCCAGGATTCTCACTGTCATGTGTCAGAGCTGCATAATCTTTTGCTGTATCCGTATTCTGCGTATCTTCAAAGGAGTCATTTCCAACAGTCAGTACAGTTGTCCATTCTGCATCTGCTGCATCAGGATCATTTGCTACTTCAAATTTTGCATAACGCAGGAAATCAAGGCTTGTCTCTTTTACATAGTAACGGATGGAGTTGAAGTTGATCGTCTGTCCAAGGTCAAATACGATCTTCTTTCCGGTATCCTGTACACCTGTGATCGATCCATAGGTTGTAAGGTCTCCGTCAAAGACGTGATTGACATTTCCGCTTCCACGCATATCACGGCTTGCATCGCCCTGTGCAAAATCACTGGTTACTGTCTTTTCACCGATAAACTCATATGTTACTGTGAAAGCATCCCAACTCACATCAACTGCTGCATCTGTATCATTATAAAGTCTGATATAACGTGCATCAGCTGCCTGGGATGGATCTGTTACCTCTGTCCACTCTACTCCATTCATAGAGGTCTGTAACTTCAATGAAGTTCCTGTTGGACTTGTAATTCCTGTCACCGCTTTGATATGTCCAAGATCGATTCCGATATACTTTCCGGCTCCTACGCTTAAAGATGCTGCATTCAGTGATACATTTCCTTCTGCTGCTGTTCCTAGAACATCACAGTTCTCGATATTTGTAAATACGTTATCTTTTGTTCCTGTATTATTTACTCTTTCTGTTACCGTAAATTCTGAGAATCTCGCCCAGGTCTGTCGATATTCCAGATTGCGGATACGGATATACTGTGCAGAAAGTCCGTTTAATTCAATATCCAGTACATCAGTTCCTGAAGTTGTTCCTGTATGGGATTCATATCCCGGAACGGGTGTCCAGTTCGTTCTATCTACAGATGTCTCAACTGCATATTTTACAAACTTATCACCATTGGACGGTGATCCTACTGCGATATGTACACTTTCCAATGTTGCAACCTTTCCAAGATTGTATCCAAGGGAATCATCTACATTTACAGCATCACCAGTACCTGTATTAAACCAGATAAATGTACTGTCATTTCCGTCACGAAGGAGTGATTCTGATCCCTGGTAAACCCTCCAGCGATCCGGCTTCATTAATGTATAACTGAGTTCACTGTCGTCTCCGTCATCTGTATTCTCATCTTTGTTGATCGTGATCTCATTAACCTGCAGCCATGCATCTGCTGCATTGTCTGCTGTTGCGATCAGGCGGATACCCATTGCTTCAAAATCTTCCGGAAGATTTTCTTTTGCAACACTTACTTCCTGGTTCTGGTTTCTGACACCTGCAAAACTATTGTTCATGCCTGTAAGCTCCAGATCTTTCCAGGTCTTTCCATCGGTTGTGTACTGCAGCTTTGCCTGATCCATATGATCTTTTCCTGCTCCAAGAAGGAACCGGATATCATTGATCTTGATTGCCTTGCTGTAACTTACTCCGATATAGGTACCTGTTGTAATCTTATTCGGTGTCTTATAAATCGCACTTGTGCTGTCATCTCCGTCAAATAAGTTATCCACAGAGCCTGTCGGTGTGTCTGCACGGCTTGTGATGTATTTACGGATCACTTTGTCCGGATTCAGGGCAAGTTCTGCTTTGCCTGATACATATTCAGCCAGTTTTTTAATAAACGGAACAATATGCTGTACTCCGACTTCTGCGACTTCCTGATAATTTACATACAGGAAATCATGCGTCTTGGACTGTGCGAATGCCGTTTCTCCTTCTGTATTGTATTCCACAACTGCGGATACATCCCCGTTCAGAGAACTCTTTACTCCATTCAGGTATGCAATCGCTGCATCTGTTGTATCTTTCCAGCAATCCAGCCAGTAAACAATCTGATTTCTGATTGCCTCATTACCTGATTCTTTATACAATGCTGCTGCATCCTGAAGTGTCTGGAATTCCTGGATCAGATCATCCACATCTGCTTCTGTGACCGTTTCCGTTTCCAGTTTATCTTTAAATGCGTTGAGTTTTTCCTTCAGTTCTACTGACTCCTGAAGCTCAGTTACACGGCTGTCCATATTCTGATTGATCATATGCTTGGACAACTCTCTGAGTGCATCACTTGCTTCTGTCTCTACTGCCGAATTATGATCTACAAATGAAAATGCGTCTTCCCATGTCTGATCTGCATCGGCATCTGTATCCCAGATATTCCATGCATAGGATGCATTTGCAAAAATAGCTACTTTACTTGGCTCTGACTGCTGCATCGGGTTCAGCATGATTCCCTGAATCTTAGACGCATCAACACCACCATGAAGGAATGTGCTGTTACCACCCATGATCAGATGCTTATGTGAGTTATCTGAACAAGGCCAGTTGATCCACATGAAAGGACCTCTTCCTACATTATTTGTAAATGTAGTAGTAAAATTATTTGTAACCTCACCCCAGACACGTCCACCGGTCATAACGATCTGTACATTTTCCGGTACACTCTTCAGGGTCTGAAGTTCACTGGAACTTCCATTTCCCATATAATCATACGGAACGAACGGAAGTGTCATCTTCATATCAGGGTATTCCTGCTTCACCTCTGCCAGCCAGGTACTCATATCGTTCAGAAGTCTTACTTCATTTGCTGCTCCCGGATTTACAAAGTCATCCGCAAGAATCGCAATCTGACGTACTCCTGCATCAATTACCTGCTTAAACTTTGCTTTCAATTTTGCAAGATTTTCATTATAGTGTGCATCTGTATCAAAGCGGAAGTTATTTCCACTCGGAAATGGATGCAGGGCATACACAAATCTGCACTTGGAAGCATTTCCAGCTTCTGCAAGTGGTCTGATCTTACTCTCTAACTCTTCATCTGTATAGAGTTCATCCCAGTTCGCTCTGTGTTTCGGATCATCCTTTGGTGCATAGAAATAAGCATTTAACTTATAGTATCCCCCCCATGTCATCAGATTCACACGATCCTCTGTAGACCATGGATTTCCATAATATCCTTCAATAAATCCACGGCTTACAACATCTGCATAATCTTTAATCGTAAAATTTCTGATCGACAGGCTCTCTGTCTGTGCAAGTACATGATACAGTGTCGTCAGTCCATAAAAACTTGCATCTGTATCTTTTCCCAATACAGCAATCGTATTGTTGTCACTTTTCAGGAAATAGGAATCGGTATGATCAAATAATGAAGTATCTACATGATATTCATCTACGATCTGATCATCTACTGTTCCGTCCGATCCGTAAACTCCTACATAAATGTTCGTTGCACCACTCTTTTCTGCATCTGATTCTGTCACATTCAGACCTTTCAGTCCTGCAGTCTCTTTAAGTCGTGCTTTTGTTGCATCGTCAATATCCTCATCATAAATGACATTGACATTCTTTTTCAGGATGTAGCTTCCATCCTGATACGTCATTTCCTGAGGATTCGGATAAAGCTTATATGTAACTTCTTCCGCTTCCTCAGCCTTTGCCGGTATTGCAGTCATCGGCAGAACCATTGCCACCGCCAGCACTGCTGCAAGTACCTTTTGGACTCTTCTTCCTTTCATGCTTCTTCCTCCCTTGCAAAATTTAATTTTATTTAACTATCAAACAAAATCACGTCAAGTATACAAATCCTATTATAACATTACAATGACTTTTTTTCCTTGTCATTACCGTTACTATTCTTCCTTATTTTGTCTAATATGGAACAAAAATCACCGGATTTTCAGATACTTCTCTTTAAAATCCGGTGGTTTTCTCCATCTTGAAACTATTCTTTTAATATTCAAATACAGCAACGCCATAAGCAGGGAGCGGATATGCAAAAGAATATTTCTGACCGTCGCACTCTTTCTTCACCGGCTTATAGATCTCGGTTCTCTTTTCTCCGGAACCTCCATACTCTTTCTCGTCGCTGTTCAGTACCAGCTTACACTGCCTCTTCGTCGGCACTCCAACCCGGTAATCTTCTCTTGCTACCGGAGTAAAGTTGCACACAAATAAAAGATTCTTTTTCTTTCCCTTTGAATGTCTGACAAAACTGAAGATACTTCTGAAAATATCATCTTTATTGATCCATTCAAATCCGGCCGGATCATTATCCAGCTCATACAGTGCAGGATTCTTCTTATATAAATGCAGAAGATCTCTGTACCAGTTCTGGATCTGCTGATGTGGTTCTTCTGAAAGAAGGAACCAGTCCAGTTCTCTCTCCTCGCTCCACTCACGCAGTTGTGCAAACTCCTGTCCCATAAAAAGAAGCTTCTTTCCCGGATGTCCTGTCATAAATGCATATGCTGCCTTGAGATTGGCATATTTGTCAAAGCCTTCTCCCGGCATCTTATTCAACATGGAGCATTTCAGATGAACGACTTCATCATGCGAAAGAACAAGGATATAGTTCTCCGAATATGCATACTCCATGGAAAATGTCATCATATGATGTGCATTTTTCCTGAAATACGGATCCAGCTTCATATACTCTGTAAAATCATGCATCCATCCCATATTCCACTTCAGGCTGAATCCCAGTCCGTCATCCTCCGGGTTTCCTGTAACCTTTGGCCATGCAGTGGATTCTTCTGCGATCATCATCGTCCCCGGATTTCTTCCAAGTACAACAGAATTAAGATGCTTGAAAAACTCAATCGCCTCAAGATTCTGATTTCCACCATACTTGTTTGGAACCCACTGTCCGTCCTGCTTTCCATAATCAAGATAAAGCATGGATGCCACTGCATCGACACGCAGTCCGTCCACATGGAAATGCTCGATCCAGAACAATGCA
>ENA-OQDL01001106-OQDL01001106.1-human-gut-metagenome-genome-assembly--contig:-NODE-1106-length-14483-cov-3.920869_pt1 | contig 14483 bp, 11 predicted proteins | sample MGYA00242782_ERZ504609 | MGnify/ENA primary metagenome ERZ504609 (study PRJEB26092, sample SAMD00036320) | human gut metagenome | host: Homo sapiens | study: EMG produced TPA metagenomics assembly of... | reverse complement strand
AGGAATCTCCTTATTGTGTGCCACCTCGAAATAGGCTTCTCCGTCTAACGTGACTTTACGGTCTTTTTTACCGAAGTTTTCATCATAAGTTAGTGTGGTTTGGGAATTCAACCATACTATAGAACCGTCAGGAAGATCCATCTGTGCACGTTGACCTGCTGGAATACGGATGGTTTGTGACAATTGTTGTTTAGGTTTATGCATATGTGGCAAATCCATTACAAAAACAATAGCCAGCATGGCGGCAATGGCAATCAGTGGGTACAGGTACAGATGCCCTTTCGGTTTCCGTTGTATGTTCGAACCGTCAGAAAAAAGGGTTACATCAAACAGCATTCGCTCTTTTAGAAAGTGTTCCTTGTTTTCTACACTGCTTTCTACCCATTCCACAATCTGGTTTTCCTCTTTTTCGGTGGTTTCTCCTCTGAAATATTTATGTAGCAATTCGGTTTTCATTCTTTCTGCATTTTGTATATAGAACAGGATAGCTGGAAACAACCCTAGTGGAAAAATGATTTTTTTTCGATTTTCTCAAAAAAGTGCTTTTATCCTCTTTTTCATTTCAAGTAAAATTATTACCCCCTGACACACTGCTAATAAAAAATATTAGTAACTTTGCAACACCCAAAATAAGCGAGATTGTATTTATACACTATAAACAAAAATAAGAGATTATGATGACAATTGACAAATTCAACTTTGCCGGTAAAAAGGCAATTGTCCGTGTGGACTTCAATGTACCTTTGGACGAAAATGGTAAAATTACTGATGATACTCGTATCCGTGGTGCTCTTCCTACACTGAAAAAAGTGTTGGCTGATGGTGGCAGCTTGATTATCATGTCACACATGGGTAAACCCAAAGGTAAGGTAAATGCTAAATATTCATTGAGCCAGATTGTCGATGCTGTTTCTGAAAAATTAGGTGTACCTGTTCAATTTGCTCCTGATTGTGCGAAAGCCGGTGATGCTGCAGCTGCTTTGAAACCGGGTGAAGTCCTGTTGTTGGAAAATTTGCGTTTCTATCCTGAAGAAGAAGGAAAGCCTGTTGGCATTGACAAAGAAGATCCTGCATACGAAGATGCCAAGAAAGCGATGAAGGCTTCTCAGAAAGAATTTGCCAAGACTTTGGCTTCTTATGCTGATTGCTATATCAATGACGCATTCGGCACTGCTCACCGTAAACATGCTTCTACAGCCGTTATCGCTGACTATTTCGATGCGGACAACAAGATGTTGGGGTATTTGATGGAAAAAGAAGTTCAAGCTGTTGATAATATCCTGAAAGATATCAAGCGCCCGTTCACTGCTATTATGGGTGGTTCCAAGGTGTCTACTAAGATTGGTATCATTGAAAACCTGATGGATAAAGTGGATAACTTGATTCTTTGCGGTGGTATGACTTATACTTTTGCAAAAGCTCAAGGTGGAAAAATTGGTAATTCTATCGTAGAAGATGACAAATTGGATTTGGCTCTTGATATCATTGCTAAGGCTAAAGCTAAAGGTGTGAATTTGGTATTGGGCTCTGATTGTGTGGCTGCTGATGCATTCTCTAACGATGCTCATACTCAGGTTGTTCCTGCAAATAATATTCCTGACGGATGGGAAGGTTTGGATGCAGGTCCTGAAACTCAGAAAGCATTTGCTGCTGCTATTGAAGATGCCAAGACTATTCTGTGGAACGGTCCTGCCGGTGTTTTTGAATTCGATAACTTTACTGCCGGTTCACGTGCTATCGCTGAAGCTATCGCAAAAGCAACTAAGAACGGTGCATTCTCATTGATCGGTGGTGGTGACTCTGTAGCTTGTATCAACAAGTTCGGCATGGCTGACCAGGTTTCTTATATCTCTACCGGTGGCGGTGCTTTGTTGGAAGCAATTGAAGGAAAAATTCTTCCGGGTGTTGCAGCTATCAAAAGGTGAAATTAATTAAATTTTTCTGACTAATATATTAAAAAAAGGCACGTTCCTTTACGAAAGCTGCCTTTTTTATATTCTTTATTTTGTACTTTTCAGAACATGAACAAAACTGTTGCTACCAGTCTGTTGTTTGAAACAGAATGAGTATCAATAATTTTTCCGTTAGAACTTTTCATGGAACCATACCATGCGGAAGTAAGATTGTATTCAACTCCCAATTTCCAGTGAGGCACATTATAGGTTAGTTCTGCGCTGGTGCTTACCAATTGGTCTACATTGGTTCCTGTACCATACATTTTACTTATTTCGTCACTCGTTCCTAAATTTTTCATATAACCTAAAAAAACAGCCGGTTTCCATTTCTTACCGTATGCAATGTTCAGCCATGAACTAGAATTCCGGTTGGGGGAATACTCTTGTTCTCCCGTACGGGCATCAGTGGATTTTACACCGTATCCGCCCAGCATGGATACTTGTGTAAGATTGGAACCCAAAATACTTTTTGCTGCCACATACCATAGGGGAGAAGTATATTTCATGTGAACTTCGTAAGACAGGGCAGTGACACGTTCATCCACTTTGTAAACTTCATCTTCTACTACCGATTGAGTACGAGGTTTTAATGAAATCATTTCAATGCCTGCTCCCACTAGCCAGTTGCTTCTTTTGTAATCTGCACCAATATAGATTTCGGGTATACAACTTTCTTTTATGTATTTCTGGCTTTTCCCATCAGGACCTTGAGACAGGTATTGGGATTGCCAAATAGCTGCGCCTGTCAGTTGTATATCACCAGCTTTGTAGCGGAATCGTATTTGTGGGGCACGGCTGAACGGTTGGAAAGGAGCTCCCATATTCAGATTCAGAATTTGTGGAGCAACGTCACCATATAACGGATGCCAGGTTTGTCCCAACAGTAAAGACGGTTTTCCCCAATCAAGGTTTAAATAGGCATGGCGCAGACGTATAGTGGAGAAGGTTGTTCCTGATCCGCGGAAGTCCATTTCTACTTTTGCGGAGGTTTTTGCTCTTCCCAACCTGGGACCTTGCACATCTATTCCCAAACGGGTATATAAAGTATAAAAGCTTCCATTAGCTGTCGCATTCAGGTCTTTACCTGTTGCATCGTACACTTTATCTTTAGGATACATATAGAAAAGCCCGTCAACAGTTTCTTCATTGGCACGACTATTATAATAGAAGTCGGTGCGGATTTGTCCGTAGAACTTGTAATTGAAATCTTTGTCTTGAGCAAAACTTTTTGCCGATAGCAGTAAAATGTGAATAAAAATAAATATTTTCTCATATTTTAAAGGGTTATTATAAACAGTCGGCAAAATTACATAATTTATTTGAAAATCGCACGTGTGTCTTGGTAAAAGAATTGTGCGCCTCTACATATAAAGTCTGCACCGATACAAATTATTTTTGTTGCCTCATTCAAGGCAACATTTGAATCTTGTCGTATTCTTCATCAGTTACGGGTTCTAACCATTCATTGGATGTGTTTTCTCCGGAAAGTTCGAATGCAAGGTGGGCGAACCAGCTGTTGGCGGCTGCACCGTGCCAATGTTTTACGTTGGCAGGGATATGGATCACTGTGCCGGGAAGAATCTCAACGGCTGCTTTACCTTCCTCTTGATACCAGCCACGACCGGCTATGCCGATAAGCATTTGTCCGCCACCTTGAGTTGCATGGTGGATGTGCCAGTTGTTACGGCAGCGTGGTTCAAAGGTGACATTGGAAATGTTTACCTGTTCACGAGAGATAGGGGCGAGGTAACTGTTACCAGTGAAATATTGTGCATAAGCGGTGTTTGGTTCTCCGATAGGAAAAATCATTTCGCGTTGGAACGTTGTTTTTTCATCTTTATCTTTACAAGAGATTTCTTCATTCCATACTTCTTTGGCAAGACGGAATGCCGCCCATGCTTTCGGCCATCCTGCATAGAAGCCGATTTGAGTGATGATCTCTGCAATTTCCGTACGCGTAATACCGTTGTTTTTGGCTGATTGGAGATGGAATGTAAGCGAACTGTCCGTTATTCCTTGACTGATGAGTGAGGTGATTGTGACTAAACTGCGGTCACGAAGACCGAGTTGCTCGGTGCGGCTCCACACTTCTCCAAAAAGAATGTCGTCATTAAGTTCCGCGAATTTAGGAGCGAATGTTCCTAATTGGTCGCGTCCTGCTGTCTGTTTGATCTTTTTTTGTGCCATACTGGTTGTTGTTAAAATACTGAATATTAAAAGTAAAATGACTTTGTTCATAGCGTTCATATTTTAAGTTTTTCAATATAAATTCTATGTACAAAAGTATGGAGTTGAAAAAAATAAGATTGTACCCAGATTACAGATTTTTATACCATTTTTCCTGTTTCGTTTGTTGTGCTTTTAAAATGAAATTCCATTGTCATCCGGCTAAGTTTTCAATCAGGAAATAGAAAACAAGGTTTTGAGCCGGATTACAATGGAATTTAATTCTCCTTATATAAATAGGTAATTAATAGATTTCTATTTCGTCCAAAGCTATTGTGCTGGGTACCTCGCTTTTATCATGCGGGCTATAGCAATCAATTCCATTGCGTATTTTACCTCCGCTTGTAAATTCTATTTTTACCTTCACCGCTTCTTGTGCCGGAAATTCTATTTCTTCATCGAAGCCTCTGAACGTATTTTCTTTGATATCGTAAGTGAATTCTTTTTCGGCTACTTTCTCGAATTTGTTGTCTAAAGAGGAAACATAGACTACAGCTTTGCTCACCGGCAATATTCCACCTGCTGCATTATACAATGTACCGAATCTGATTTTACGGATAGTGGCTTTCTCAAAGTCTACTATAAAAGTAACTTTGTCATTATTGTCTGGGCTGATACCTACCCACGGGGTGGAGGAGGCATTATTTCCACGTTTTCCATTGGTCAGTCCTAAAGTCACAGTGTCTGCGCCCAATATATCATTTTCTCCTAAAATATCACCTTTCATACCTTTGGGTTCGGGCATGATTTCATATTTTTTTCCACTGATTAAATTCTTGTAAAGCTGTTTATGAGTAACCTTACCGATTTGTTTGCCGTTAACGAAAGCAGCGGCTTTCAAGTCGTATGTGCCGTCCAATGGGAATGGATGATTGTATAAGTTGGCATGTATGGATGGTTGCTCACCATGAGTCGTATAATAGATTTGTGCTCCCGGATAGAATGTTTCCAGCTCTACATTCAGTACACCTTCTTGGGTGGCACGGGTGTTGATATTTACATCAAAGAAGTTGAGGCAAGGTTTTACGCCCATTGCTTCCAGACGTTGGAAGTCTTCAACCATGCGGTTGCAGAATGAAGTAAAATTCTTTTTCTTCATCGGAGTCCAGCCGGTTTCGGATATAGCGATCAGGCGTGGGAAGATTTGATAATCACGGTTATCCTCAGTTGGCATATATTCTGCCCAGCAATTGGCCTGTACACCAATGATGTGCTGTTTTACCAAACTGTCTGCATCAGCCGGTACAGGATTATAGCTGTATGTCTTTTTCAGTGTGTTGTATCCACCGATAGTAACAGGGGCTATTTCCGGTTCTTCCTGGTAATGGTCAAGGTAAGCGTAAGGATTAGGAGTCATAATAGCATCATGTCCGGCTTTGGCTGCGGTCATTCCGCCTTCCACACCACGCCATGACATCACTGTGGCGTTGGGGGCAAGCCCTCCTTCCAGTATTTCATCCCAACCGATGATATTACGTCCTTTGCTGTTCAGGTATTTTTCCACACGGCTTACGATATAACTTTGTAATTTCTCTTCTTTCGTATGCTTTCTTCCGTCTACGGGATTGGGAGTGATGTCATTTTCCAATCCCAGTTCACATATCAGTTTTTGACAATGTTCACATTGTTCCCAAGCTGTTTTAGGACATTCATCACCACCTATATGTATATAAGAGCTTGGGAATAATTCCACCACTTCGTCCATGACTCCTTCCATAAACTGGAAGAAGGTGTCGGTAGGGCAGAATACTTGGTCAAACACACCCCATAATTTGCAAACTTCGTAGGTGCTGTCCGGAGTGCAGGACAATTCAGGGTAGGAAGCGATAGCGGCCAAGGCATGTCCAGGTAACTCTATCTCCGGAATGACAGTGATATATTTGCTTTGAGCGTATGCAACGACTTCTTTTATTTCGTCTTGTGTGTAAAAACCTCCGTGGGGCTTTCCGTCATATTTGAATGGGTAATGGGTATAGAAATAATCCACCATGGTTTCTGAACGTTGAGAGCCGATCTCAGTCAGTTTGGGGTATTTTTTGATTTCAATTCTCCAGCCTTGGTCGTCTGTAAGGTGCCAGTGGAAGGTGTTCATTTTATGTGCAGCCAATACATCTATGAATTTTTTGATATAATCTATAGATGCGAAATGGCGGCATACATCCAGCATGGCTCCGCGATAGCGGAATGTTGGGGCGTCTTCTATTTCAACGCAAGGTACACTCCATTCGGCATTACGTGCTCTTTCTTTACAATAGACATCCACCGGCAACAGTTGATACAGGGTTTGTAATCCATAGTAAAAGCCGTTAGGCGCCGATGCGGTAATTTTTATCAGTTGAGGGGTGACCGATAACTTGTAGGCTTCTTTTTCCATCCCCGGAATGCTGTCAAAAACAATGGAGGGTACATTTTCATGTAACTCGTCAGTCGGTTTCAGCTTGAGACCGGCTATATCCAGGAGAGTGGTTGACAGGCCGGAAGCAATGTGTTTCACTTCTTGTGAGGCGTTAACGACGATAGGAACATCACTGTTCAGGTAAAAACGTCCCTGCTGCTCGCTCATGGTAACAGGCAATGGAACTACATTGTACTCATTGATTACTTCTTTCATTTGGCATCCACACATTAATAACCCAACGAAAAATACTGGCAGACTCTTTTTCTTCATAATAAATCTGTGTTAAGTTTTTAAATAAAGGGGGGTATAGAAATTTCTTTTTGGACAAAATAGCAATAAAACGGAATAAACATGTTTTTCAGAGAGATTAATATGTTTACAATATAAAAATATTTTTCACAGATTTGTTTCTTTATTGCTAATAGAATGCTATCTTTGTCCGAGTTAACCAATTTATTAATCTAACGCGCATGACAGCAAATACCCCCAAACGGTTGCTTGCTCTTGACATCTTGAGAGGCATCACTATTGCAGGCATGATTCTTGTAAATAACCCCGGTTCATGGGGGCATGTGTATACTCCGTTGGAGCATGCCGCCTTTAACGGGTTAACCCCTACCGATCTCGTTTTTCCTTTTTTTATGTTCATTATGGGAATATCCACTTATATTTCTTTGCGGAAATATAATTTTACTTATTCTCATGCTACATTACGGAAGATTGTGAAACGTACAGTCGTTATTTTTTGTATCGGTCTGTTTTTGAATCTTCTGGCCAAATCGGTTTTTACACATCATCTGAATTTTGAAGAGTTGCGTTATTTAGGAGTCATGCAACGGCTTGCTATAGGATACGGTGTGACTAGTCTGGTTGCTATAACGGTGAAGCATAAATATTTTCCCGCTATCATTTTGGTGACTTTGGCCGTCTATTTTCTTTTATTGGCTATGGGAGACGGCTTTAACTTGTCGGCCACTAATATAGTGGCCCGTTTTGATGTATGGGCATTGGGTACATCCCACATGTACCATGATGGTGGAATGGCGTTTGATCCGGAAGGACTATTGAGTACGCTTCCTGCGGTGTGCCATGTAATGGTAGGGTTTTATTGTGGAAAGTTATTGTTTTCTGCTAAAGATAATGACGAGAAGATACAACGATTGTTTTTGGTGGGTACTATTCTCACATTTGCCGGCTTTTTGTTAAGTTACGGCTGCCCTATCAATAAGAAAGTGTGGTCGCCTACTTTTGTCATTACAACCTGCGGATTGGCATCCAGCTTTTTGGCTCTGCTTATCTGGATCATTGATATAAAAGGCTATCAAGGTTGGTGCGTTTTTTTCCGGTCGTTCGGAGTGAACCCTTTGTTTATCTATGTGTTTGCGGAAATAATGGGGATTCTATTGGGTGCTACGGGGGCAAGTGTCTTTATTTATGAAAAGGTACTGGTTCCGGTGTTGGGAAATTATCCCGGTTCATTAGCCTATGCTTTGTTGTATGTATTATTTTGTTGGAGTATTGTTCATATTTTATACAAGAAAGGTATTTATGTCAAGATCTAAAAACGGAAACAGAAAATTAGTTAAATGAAAGAGACGAAGAATGTTTTTATGTCAGAACTGACGGAGGTGTTTAGCAAACGTCAGCAACAGTTTGTTCAGTTTGCTTACTCGTATGTCAGGAACAGGGAAGAGGCTGAGGATATTGTAATGGGGGCTTTTACTAATGTATGGGAGCACCGGAATGAGTTACAGGAGGATACCAATATTTCTGCGTTGCTGTTGACTGCCATAAAAAATCGTTCATTGAATCATTTGCAACACTTGGAGGTACGTATGCGTGCCGAGCAGCATATAGGAGATATGCGGCAGAAAGAACTGGCTTTGCGTATCTCGACTTTGGAGGCTTGTGATCCCGATAAATTGTTTTGTGATGAGATTCAAGCTTTGGTGCAGGAAGCCATTAGTGAATTGCCTCCTACAAGTAGGGAGGTGTTTATTTTGAGCCGGATGAAAAATTTACCGAACAAGGAAATTGCTTTGCGGCTGGATATTTCTGTAAAGACTGTAGAATTTCATATCACCCGGTCGCTGAAACAGTTACGGGTGCAGCTGAAGGATTATCAGTTTCTTTGGAGTTTTTTATAAAACAAGACCATGCCTCAGTTATTTGGACATGGTCTTGTTCTTATTTCATATACAGGAATCAGAAACTATAATCTGCACTTAAACCGAACACTTTGTTGGTACGGCTATATACATTTGTTCCGGGTAGTCCGGTTCCGTTATAGTTGGTTGATTTTTTTGTATAATCCTCATAATTAGTCCACATATAACCAATATTTAAATTGAGGTGTTTGTTCATCTTTATTTTGGCTCCGACTCCCAAAGAGTAAGAATCACAAGAAAAACTGGTATCTGATTGATAGTTATCTGATAGTCCGTAGTCAGTGATTTGTCCACCACAGCTGAGGGTTAGTTGCTTGGTTACATCAAACTCAATACCTGCCAAGTATTCATTGGTTCCTTTAGTCAGATATTTTTGTTTGCCGTTTGCCATACCTGCATTTTTGTCATCATAAAAATGATATTCTACAGAAGCGCGAAGTACCGGAAGGAATTCGTAGGCGGCTGCGATAGAGAGCATGGCTGGGATGTCATTGGGAGTATTCACACCGTGTTCGTAGGGGGCTACCATATCTTTGGCACTGGGTGGATACTGTAAGTTCTTTGTATTGTTTTCGATATTCAAGTTGGTCTTGAATTCATATTTGGCACCGATGTTCAGTTTACCCAGTTTAGCATCTACACCGATAACAGGAGTAAGTCCCCAGCCGGTTTGGTCACAGTCTAGAGCAAGAGGCAACAGGTTTGTGTCTGTTCCTTTTACAATAGCGTTCAGAAAGCCTTTGTAGCCACCGGTAAAGTAGTTCATTCTACCTCCACCGAATACGGAAAGCCATTCGGTAGCTTTATAGGATAATCCCAGCTGCAAAGAATAAATATATTGTTTACCGTCCATGGCACTTGTAATATCATACATATCAGGAGTTATAATCGTAGGTTTTTCTGCTTTTAAACCTTCTTGAAAAATACCTGCCATAGCTGAGGCGTCGAACATAGGCAGTCCGTCATCAAAAGACGCCTTTCCACCTCCGGCAGTGATGGCGAAGAATCCTGAAATTGTCCACTCACCTTTTTTATATGCGGCGAAGAGGCTGGGGATAACCGGTGCGGCGGCTGTTCCTTCGTAATATTTTTCAAAAGGCTTGTCTGCAACAGTAGGACCTGTGGCGTTAACGCCATTGTATGTCATAAAACTGGCATCAATATTTCTAGTCTGATAAGCGCTCTGAATGCTCAATCCTACATGGAATCCGTCTTTGGGCAAGAAAGCCAGGCCGGCAGGATTAGATAAAGCACCGTCTATTTCTGTTGTAGCACCACGGGATAGCATACGGAGAAAAGCTGCATGTTGATTTGTATTGGTTAAAATACCTCCTGCGAAAGTTGAATTTGAAACGATTAGTGTCGCTGCACTAATTAATAATAGTTTCTTCATTTATTACTTGATTTTTTGTTTGCGGGCGCAAAGGTAGGATAAAATAACACACGGGCAAACCTTTTGTGCAATTATTTGTGTCGTCTATTGAAAAAAATCAACTGTTTCAACAGAAACTATTTGCCTGGATGCTGAATATCCATTTTTTTATTTGTGTGATTGATTGGTAGGAACTGGGGAATGAGGGAGCGTGCTGATGCTTTTGTGATATATTTGTTCCGGCACGCCTGTCCGCTAAGTAAATTCCTGGTCTGTTTACGGTTTCTTCACTCCATTCAGAACACCGGATTGAAAAGAATGTAGTATCTTTGCAACTCTTTTACTCAATGCAAAAAAAATATATGTATACCAACAAAGAAATATGGAACGTAAGTTATCCGATTTTTCTCGGATTATTGGCGCAAAACATTATCAATGTGACAGATACTGCTTTCCTGGGCAGGGTAGGAGAAGTCGAGTTGGGAGCTTCCGCCATGGGTGGATTGTTTTATATCTGTGTCTTCACTATTGCTTTCGGTTTTAGTGTCGGTTCACAAATCTTGATTGCTCGTCGTAATGGAGAAGGACGTTACAAAGATGTGGGTCCCGTAATGATACAGGGAGGGACATTCTTGCTGGGATTGGCGGTGCTCATGTTTGGGCTGACACATCTTTTGGCCCCATCCATTGTCCGCTTGCTCATTTCATCTGATTCCATTTTTGATGCTACCATGGAATTTCTCAACTGGCGTATTTGGGGCTTTTTCTTCGCCTTTGTCAACGTGATGTTCCGTGCGCTGTATATTGGCATTACACGTACTAAGGTGCTGACAATGAATGCAGTGGTCATGGCATTGGTGAATGTGCTGTTGGACTATATTTTGATTTTCGGTAAGTTTGGAATGCCGGAGATGGGGATTAAAGGAGCAGCTGTCGCTTCGGTGATGGCTGAAGCCGCTTCATTGGCTTTTTTCTTGATTTATACCTACGCAAAGGTGGATTTTAAGAAATTCGGCTTGAATCACTGGCAGAAGATTGACTTTTCTTTATTGGGAAAAATTCTGAGTATTTCGTGTTTTACCATGATACAATATTTTTTGGCCATGGCTACTTGGTTTGTCTTTTTCATCGCGATAGAACGGTTGGGTCAACGCGAGCTGGCGATTGCCAATATCGTGCGTAGTATCTATATTGTGATGCTCATTCCGGTTCAGGCATTGTCTACTACTACCAATTCATTGGTCAGCAATCTGATTGGTGCGGGGGGATAACCCATGTCATGCGTTTGATTTGGCGTATAGCCCGGATGTCGTTTCTCATTATGGTGGTCTGTGTGGCGGTGGTGGTGCTTTTTCCTCATGCCATGCTTTCGGTTTACACCAACGAACCGGCGTTGCTGGTAGAGTCTGTGCCTTCGTTGTATGTCATTGCCGGAGCGATGATTATCGCATCAGTGGCGAATATCTATTTCAATGCCATTTCGGGAACTGGAAATACGCAGGCTGCTCTGATACTTGAAATGGGGACTTTGGTATTCTACGCCCTTTACATTCTATGGATAGGCATAGTGGTGAAAGCACCGGTTTCTGTTTGTTTTTCTATAGAGGTGGTGTACTATAGTTTGTTACTGCTTAGCAGCATTATTTATTTGAAAAAAGCAAAATGGCAGAATAAAAAGATATAAGGTTCATAAGTTTTTTGTATTTTTGCACCCTGTTGTTATTCTGAAGGTTAGTAAAGAAGGACAGGCAATCATAATTCGTAATTTATAATTAAAGATATATGTTCGATAATTTAAGTGAGAGACTGGAACGGTCTTTTAAGATTCTGAAAGGTGAGGGAAAAATCACCGAGATTAATGTAGCGGAAACATTGAAGGATGTGCGTAAAGCTTTGTTGGATGCTGACGTGAACTATAAGGTCGCCAAAGGCTTTACTGATACTGTAAAAGAAAAAGCCTTGGGGCAGAATGTGCTTACGGCTGTGAAGCCCAGCCAGTTGATGGTAAAGATTGTACATGATGAACTGACTGCATTGATGGGCGGTGAGACTGCCGAATTGGTGTTGGAAGGTCGTCCGGCGGTTATCCTGATGTCAGGTCTGCAAGGTTCCGGTAAGACTACTTTCTCCGGTAAACTGGCCCGTATGCTGAAAACCAAGAAGAACCGTAAGCCGCTGTTGGTGGCTTGTGACGTTTATCGTCCCGCTGCTATCGAACAGTTAAGAGTATTGGGAGAACAAATCGAGGTTCCTGTATATAGTGAATTGGACAGCAAGAATCCGGTGCAGATTGCATTGAACGCTATTCATGAAGCAAAAGCGAAAGGTTATGATTTGGTTATTGTCGATACAGCCGGTCGTCTGGCTATCGACGAACAGATGATGAATGAGATTGAGGCGATTAAGAAAGCGGTCAATCCGGATGAAACATTGTTCGTTGTCGATTCAATGACCGGTCAGGATGCGGTGAACACAGCCCGTGAATTTAATGAACGTTTGGACTTTAACGGTGTTGTGCTGACCAAGTTGGATGGTGATACCCGTGGCGGTGCCGCTCTTTCTATTCGTACCGTTGTGAATAAGCCTATCAAGTTTGTGGGTACCGGCGAAAAGTTGGATGCTATCGACCAGTTCCATCCTGCACGTATGGCAGACCGTATTCTCGGTATGGGTGATATCGTGTCTTTGGTAGAACGTGCGCAGGAGCAATATGACGAGGAAGAGGCAAAGCGTCTTCAGAAAAAGATTGCCAAAAACCAGTTCGACTTCAATGACTTTTTGAGCCAGATTCATCAGATAAAGAAGATGGGTAACCTGAAAGAGTTGGCTTCCATGATTCCGGGTGTGGGTAAAGCGATTAAAGACATTGATATCGATGATAATGCATTCAAGAGCATTGAGGCGATTATTTATTCCATGACTCCGCAGGAACGTACAAATCCCGAAATCCTGAACGGAACACGTCGTACGCGTATAGCCAAAGGCAGTGGAACCAGCATTCAGGAGGTAAACCGTTTGCTGAAACAGTTTGACCAGACCCGCAAGATGATGAAGATGGTGACCGGTAGCAAGATGGGTAAGATGATGCCGAAACTTAAAAGTAAGGTTTAAATAAACAGGTAGGGAGAAAGTGCGGAACTTTCTCCTTTTTTTATTATGCAACGTGGCTGATTTATGCTACATTTGTTGCTCAATGGATTATTTATAAATAAATAGTATGCAACTAATTGATGGAAAAGCTATTTCGGAACTGGTGAAGCAGGAGATTGCTGCGGAAGTTGCCGGAATCGTGGCTAAAGGTGGCAAGCGTCCCCATTTAGCTGCAATCCTCGTTGGACACGACGGGGGAAGTGAGACATACGTGGCGGCTAAAGTAAAGGCCTGTGAAGTATGTGGTTTCAAATCCAGTCTGATCCGTTATGAAGCAGATGTGACGGAAGAAGAATTACTGGCAAAGGTCAGAGAACTGAATGAGGATGCTGACGTGGATGGTTTTATCGTACAACTTCCCTTACCGAAGCATATTTCCGAGCAGAAAGTGATTGAAACCATTGACTATCGTAAAGATGTGGATGGTTTCCATCCTATCAATGTAGGACGTATGTCCATTGGCCTTCCTTGCTATGTATCCGCTACGCCTAATGGTATTCTGGAATTGCTGAAACGTTACCATATTGAAACACAGGGAAAGAAGTGTGTAGTATTGGGCCGTAGCAATATTGTGGGTAAGCCTATGGCGAGCCTGATGATGCAGAAAGCTTATCCGGGTGATGCCACTGTAACTGTTTGTCACAGCCGCAGCAAGGATTTGGTAAAAGAATGTCAGGAAGCTGACATTATCATTGCTGCACTGGGTCAGCCGAATTTTGTGAAGGCTGAGATGGTGAAAGAAGGTGCGGTGGTTATTGACGTGGGTACTACCCGTGTGCCGGATGCCACAAAGAAATCCGGATTCAAACTGACCGGAGATGTGAAATTTGATGAAGTGGCTCCCAAATGTTCTTATATCACTCCCGTTCCGGGTGGTGTGGGACCTATGACTATTGTATCTTTAATGAAGAATACGTTGCTGGCTGGAAAAAAAGGCCATTTACAAATAAGTGCCACACGCTTTGCGAAGCTTGATGGATAAAAAAAGAATGTGTCAAAAGTTTGGTAATGCTTACAGGATAAGCTGACCTGCTTTTGACACACTTGTTTTCATGAACAAAAGTTATGCCTGCTTTTCGGACTTACCTGTAAAATCATAAGGAAGGATTTTCGCTCTTAAAAGATTATTTTGTTCTTCGGAGTAATCATACTTTCGGGAGTGTCCTTGATGTATAGGTCTTTCTCGCTGGGAAGTTCGGGACATTTATGCCCTC
>ENA-OQDL01001105-OQDL01001105.1-human-gut-metagenome-genome-assembly--contig:-NODE-1105-length-14498-cov-3.324473_pt1 | contig 14498 bp, 11 predicted proteins | sample MGYA00242782_ERZ504609 | MGnify/ENA primary metagenome ERZ504609 (study PRJEB26092, sample SAMD00036320) | human gut metagenome | host: Homo sapiens | study: EMG produced TPA metagenomics assembly of... | reverse complement strand
CATCCATGTTGTAAATCGCATTTGTCAGAGCAAATTTATCCACTTCTTTCATGCCATTCATACTTCTTTTCTTTAATTGTCTATTGCAGTAATTGTTACAGTCGGTTTTACTAACTGTTTTTTCTCTTTCTCATATACTTCTTTCCGGTATGCCAGTGTCTGATTATATACAAAACGGCAATCAGCCAAATGTTTTTGCAATCTGTATTTTCTGCTCATTATTTGGATATATTCTATATTTATATGCCTTTAACATCCACTGTCACCTTATTTCAAATAGCTGCTGACAATATGATTTCCTTTCCTCTGCTTTCATAAACTCTGCCTCCATTTCAGCACTATCCTTTATTATCTGTACATTAGCATGAATCTACAATTCCTCTCTGCCTGTATAAAATCTCTCTGGGTTACAAGCATTGAAAATTCATAGAATGCGAAATGCATAAGTTCTTGATAAGGCGTATATGCCAATGAAAATATAGAATTATAATGCTTAACCCGATTGTATCACACAGTATATAAATTGTCGAGTAAAAAATATATTTGCTTGCAGATTCCGCCATACAAGTTATAATAAATACGAGAGAATTTATCTTTGGGGGTTATTATGATTAAAGCTTTGTTCAAACACATTTACAAATACTATAAAGATACTTTTATCCTGGCTATTGCCGGAGTAGTCATCGGTGTTCTCGTCGGAATCATCGATGCAGCATTCGGGCTGGGGCTTAATGCCTGTACCGCTATCCGGACGAAATACTTCTGGTATCTGATCTGGTTCCTGCCTCTTGGCGGGGTGTTCGTCTGGTTCATCTATCACCAGTTCGGTAAATCTGTCGCGAACGGCATGAAGATGGTATTCCATGTAGGACTTGGTAAGAACAATAAGCTTCCGATCCGCATGGTGCCGCTTGCCGTGATCGGAACCTGGACAACGCATCTGTTCGGCGGAAGTGCAGGACGAGAAGGCGTTGCCGTACAGATCGGGGCTGCTGTTTCCAATAACGTTGGGCGTCTGGTCGATAAGACTATTGATATCGAAAACAGCCGGAAGATGTTCCTGATCACTGGTATGGCTGCCGGATTTTCCGGACTTTTCTGTACTCCGCTTGCTGCAATCTTTTTGCACTGGAGGTATTGGTTGCCGGAAAGCTGGAATATCATGCTTTGATCCCAGCAACAGTAGCTTCCATCAGTGCAGCTTTTACATCACGGGCACTCGGACTTCGGAAATTCCATATTAATATACTGGAAACCCTGAACTATCATCCTTCTACGTACAACGCTGTTTTTCTTTTAAAACTGGCAGCTATGGGACTGTGCTTCGGTATCGTTGGTTCTTTATTTGCACTGATTCTCCGATATCTGCGTTTGAAATTCGCCTTTCGTTTTTCTTCGCCTGTAAAAAAGGGTTCTGATCATGGGGGCTGTTATCGCAGTTCTTATGATGGTCTTTCATCAGGGAAGATACTCCGGAACCGGCTCTAATCTGGTTGCTCTGTGCTTTGACGGTATTACAGACGATATATATGCTTATGACTGGATTCTTAAGATGGCTCTTACGATTCTGACACTTTCCTCCGGATTCATCGGCGGTGAAGTTGCACCTCTGTTTTCCATCGGTTCCTGCTTAGGATATGTCCTGGGACCGGTATTTGGATTTGATCCGATGTTCGGTGCTGCGCTTGGATTCGCCTCTGTGTTCTGTAGTGGATCCAATACACTGCTTGCTGCGATTCTGGTCGGTGTGGAAAGTTTTGGATATTCAATGCTTCCTTTCTTCTCTGTGGTATGCTTTGTGTCCTTTATCTTTAACTTTAACAATTCAATTTTTACGGCACAGAGAGTTGCATTTACCCGCCCGACAAGACGACAGCGATTAAAAGAAAGACTTTCCGAAAAAAAGAATAATATTAATAATTAACTGCATACTCTGGTATAAAAATAAGTGTACAATCCTTTTTCCAAAAGAACTGTACACTTATTTTTAAATTTAAAAACTCCTATGCCATAATCGGCTTCACTGCCTCAGCAAGTTTGTCCTTCTCAGCCTGTGCCTCAGCAAGATCTTTACCAAGTGTTGTGTAGTAAATCTTGATCTTAGGCTCTGTACCTGATGGGCGAACAATCACGGTCTCGTTATTCTCCAGTTTATAAACTAATACATTTGCTGCCGGAAGTCCGGTCTCTTCTGTCTTCGTATAATCTGTTACTTCTGTTACCTTGTATCCAGCGATTTCTGCCGGTGCATTCTCACGCAGATTCTGCATGATTCCAGACATCTTGTCCATTCCGCTCAGTCCTGGGAATTCAAAGCTGTCGATCTTGTTGAGGTAACGTCCATACTCTGCGTAAATCTCTTCCAGTCTCTGTTTCAGAGAGCTTCCGATACTTCTGTAGTAAGCTGCCATCTCACAGATCAGCATAGATGCGATAACAGCATCTTTGTCACGTACATATGGTCCTGCAAGGTATCCGTAGCTTTCCTCAAATCCAAAGATGAATCTGTCTACTTCGCCTGCTGCCTCTAACTGTGCGATCTGGTCTCCGATCCATTTGAATCCTGTCAGTACGTTTCTTAATTCTACTCCGTAATGAGCTGCTACTGCATCTGCAAGTGGTGTAGATACAAGAGATTTGACTGCAACTGCTTTTTCAGGCATTGTACCTTTCTCGATACGTCCTGCACATATGTAATCCAGAAGAAGTACTCCGACTTCGTTACCGCTTACTAATTCATAAGATCCATCCGGGCACTTCATAGCGATACCTACACGGTCTGCATCTGGGTCAGTTGCAAGCATAAGGTCTGCATCTGACTCTTTTGCAAGGTTCAGTCCAAGCTCCAGTGCCTCAAAGATCTCTGGGTTTGGATAGCTGCATGTTGTAAAGTATCCATTTGGATATTCCTGCTCCGGAACGATTGTGATATCTGTGATTCCGATATCTTTTAATACCTGTGTTACAGGAACAAGACCTGATCCATTTAATGGGCTGTATACCAGTTTTAATCCGGCTGTCTTACACAGTCCCGGACGAACCTGACGGGATTCGATCGCATCATAAAGTGCTCTCTTACAGTCATCTCCTACAAATCTGATCAGTCCTTCTTCTACACCTTCTGCAAATGACATATATTTTGCTCCGGTCAGAACGTCTGTCTTCTGGATCTCTTCGTATACAATTGCGGCTGCATCATCTGTCATCTGGCATCCGTCCGGTCCGTATGCTTTGTATCCGTTGTATTTTGCAGGGTTATGAGAAGCTGTTACCATAATACCTGCATTACAGTTATAATAACGTGTTGCAAATGAAAGTGCCGGTACCGGCATCAGAGCATCATAGATTCTAACTTTGATTCCGTTCGCTGCAAGTACACCAGCCGCTGTCTTGGCGAATACATCACTCTTTAAACGGCTGTCATAACTGATTGCTACAGTCTGTGTTCTGCCCTGTGTCTTTACCCAGTTAGCCAGTCCCTGTGTTGCCTGACGTACTACATAAATATTCATACGGTTCGTTCCTGCTCCAAGCACACCGCGAAGTCCGGCTGTTCCGAATTTCAGTGCTACTGCAAAACGTTCCTTAATTTCATCATCGTTTCCCTCAATTTTTGACAATTCCGGCTTCAGATCTGCATCTTCAAGATCTGCTGCAAGCCAGCGTTTGTATTCTTCCTGATACATTTTTTATCACTCCTACTTATTTCTTTTCCGGGTTTTTTGTATATTTTCACAACAAACCTATTAATAATATACCATTTTTTATACTTTCAGGCAATAAATGTACTGTAAATTATGTGAAAACTTTTCGTCATTTTTCTCAAAAATCAGAAAAAGACGGAAGACACATTTTCTGTGCCGCTCCCGTCTTTTTTCTTTCTATCGATATGTTTTATTTATCTACCGACATCATATTTTCTACGATCGAACTTCCAACCTCATATACCATATTGGAATCTTTGAGCTGTACATAGCGGTTATCACCATTTTCATTCCCAATATAAACGGTACAGGTCTTCTTATCTCCGGAAGTACTGTCTTTATAAGTTGCCGTCACCGTGATCCGGTTTGCTTCATCCAGACCATATTTTGCAAGATCTTTGACATTATAGTCTGCACACTGGGTAAGCGAGATGGTTCCCCAGCCACCGGCAAGTTCACTGCGTTGCTTCTTTTTCTTATAAGTCGTGGTCTCTCCATTTTGTGTAACTTCGACCTTCTTCAGATTACCACTGCTGATCGATGGCAGTGTGTCGTTCTCCGTCAGGGATGACAGATCGAATACCAGATCCGATACCAACGTACTTGAAATGGTATATACTGCATCCGAATCCTGGATCATCGCATAATAATTGTCTCCTGCTGCATCGCCGATTTCAATCGTTCCTTTGGTTCCATCCTTTGCCGTTGTAGGTAACGGTGTATCCGAACTGTCCAGTCCATAATCTGCTTTTTCATCCGGATCACTCAGCTTGCGGACCGCTGTCAGTCCAGTAATCTCTTTTGCCGTGCTCTTGATCGTACTCTGATTCAGACGTACCCCGTCATCCTCATCGTATACCCATTCGCCATCATTTTGGTAAAGCTCATCTTGCTTCCGCCGCTTTCATAGGCAAATGACTTCAGACTCTTTACATCTACCAGGCTGACTTTTTCTTTGTCCTCTTTTGCCTTCTTCTGCTTCTCACTGTGACCGTTCCAGGCTTTTAATCCTCCGTACAGCGCAAGCAAGACCGCAAGCACAATCACCATGATGAGCATTGCCTTTTTCTGTTTCATCAAATTTCCCCTTTTCTGTCCATAAATCTTCTTAATTTACACTTTTCTTCTCTTCCACCAGCGCATGAATCCATAGATCAGGATTACAAGCGGAATTCCGAAGATTGTCAGGATGCTGATGATTCCCGCATGCTGCATCGTGTTGTTGCTTACCTCCAGGCTCTTCGCCTTGATTGCTATATTTTTTGTCTTGTCAAAGTTAGCTGTCACCGCATTCATGAACAGATCCAGGTTCTCCAGTGTTGTGTAAGTATCTGTAATCTGTGAATTGATCATGCTTTCTGAAGAAATTACCGTCAGACGGCTGGTTTTGGATGAGCTGCTGTCGGATGAATCATCAGATGTAATCTGCTCAGTCGCAACTGCTCCTAATGTATAGGTTCCCTCTTCCTGCTTATCCTCTGTCACTGCATAGGAATTATCTGATGTCTGCATAAACGCCGTTGTTGTGATCGTATCTCTTGCCGGATCTGTTGTAGTCAGACCATGTGCATTGATCATCAAAACCATCTCTGATTCCAGATTATTGGCCAGATTGTCTGTTGCTGTGATCTCCGGGAAGATATAATAATAGTTGCCCTGGTAGCTTCTCTGCATATCTGCGATGTAACCGTCCGCTTCCTGCATACCATATTCTTTCAGCACTTCATCCAGATTCGGTGTCTCATCCTCAGGATCTCCAAGAATGATAAATACCTTTCCGCCCTTTTTCAGGTAATTCAGAAGTAATGTTTTCTCATCATCGGAAATGTCTTTTGATGGAGCATCCATGAATAACAGATCACAATCATCAGGAATTTCACCTGTCATCATCAGATTCACTTCATCTGTCGTCAGATTATTCTTACTGAACAGTTTTGTCACAGAATCTGAAAATGCTGCTTCTCCGTGTCCTGTTGTATAATACATCTTCTCTGTCTGTTCACTTGTAACCGAATTGATCGCACTTGTAAACTGACCTTCTCCGTCGAATTCAGATGCAGAACTGCTTCCTGTCGTATAGTAGGAATAAGAATCCGAAACTAAAATATCATCAAAAGAAACAGATTTCGTTTTTCCGGTATCTTTGCAGGAGATTACAATCGTATCTTTCTCTACTCCTGCTTTCGTAAGTGCTGCCGGATGCAGGACCGGATCGATCCATGTTACACTGAGCTTATCAGACAATGCCGTATATTTCTTGATGAATGATTTGATCCTTGTATCTGTCGAATCTTTTTCTGCAAGATTTTAAATGTTACTTTTTTATCCAGTTTGTTCAATACCTTTTTACTGGTCTTTGATACTCCGTAAATGTTGTTATCACTGATATCTATGCTCTTAACATTCTCCGGAAGCTGACCTGCGATCAGATTGACAACGATCACCATGCAGATCACAAGTGCGATCATTCCCACACTGTAACTTCCGTTTTTTGATGATGCACTCCGGAATGACTTCTTGATTTTTTCTAACATTATGCTCCTCCTAACTCCAACGTCTCTTCTGAATCATCTGCATCGCCAAAAAGAAGAACAAGACGATCAGTGACAGGTACAATATAATCCCGCTCACATCCAGAAGATGGTTATCGGCAATATTGGAAAATACTTCTGTCAGTTCCAGTTTGCCAAGTACTGTGGAAAGCAGACTTTCAAACACTGTTTTCTTTACAAAGTAAGTAATCAGTGTTCCTGCCAGTACGATCAGCTCCAGTACCCCGCTGATCACGACATTTTTCGTCATATTCCAGACTGCAAGTACGACCAGCGTCAACAACACCGCAACTGCCAATGCATTTGCCCATGCTGCCGAAGGGATAAAGTTCAGGATGCCGCTCCAGAGATAAGTCAGAAGCAGGATACCGAATGCGCCGATTGCCGCAATGATCACACTTTCTGTCAATGAAGAGACAAACATTCCAATGGAAATATATACGCATCCGAGTAAGAAGAACACAAGGATTGCCAAATAGTCTACCTTAATGTATGCCGTTCCCTGTGCCTTAATGATCAGAGGAAAGATCAGATAAATCACACATGGCACTGCCATAATCGTTACCATTGCAAGGTATTTTCCAAGCACGATCTTGAACAGACTGACCGGTGCTGTCAGTAACATCTGATCCGTCTTATTCTTCTTATCTTCTGCAAAGCATCGCATCGTCAGGATCGGAATTGCTACCAGATATACGAACAGAATCCCTGACAATACATAAGAAAAGTACGGATATCCATAGTTCAGGTTATACGCCAGGAAATAGATTCCCGTATAAGCTACCAGGAAAGCGATAAATACATATCCTATCATAGAATGAAAATAGGATCTTAACTCTCTTTTATAGATGGCTCTCATCTTACTTCTCCTCCTTTATCATTCTATTGCCTGACCCTTGTGTCAGCTCCAGGAATATCTCTTCCAGTGTTGTCTTACTCTGATTCAGGGTAAGCATCGGTACATCTGCATGGGAAAATGCAAGGAATAACTCTTCTCTGATATCTTCCCCGCCTTTTGCTATAATCTGCGCAGTTGTAATGCCGCTCGCACTGGTGCGGTATTTTACTTCTTTAATCTTTCCTGTCCGGCGGATAATATGATCCATCTCATCCCTGGAAGCCTTTGCTTCCACCTCGATCTGACCTTTGCCACTCATCATATTCTCCAGATTCTCGGTCGTATCACTGGCGACCAGCTTCCCTTCGGATATGATCATGATATAATCACAGACTTCCCTTACTTCCGCAAGAATGTGAGAACTTAAGATCACGGTATGTTTCTTCGCAAGCTTCCTGATCAGTTCACGGATTTCGATGATCTGCTTCGGGTCAAGTCCTACTGTCGGCTCATCCAGGATAATGATCTCCGGGAATCCCAGAACTGCCTGTGCAAGTCCGACTCTCTGCTTATAACCTTTTGACAGGTTCTGGATCAGCCGGTTTTCTACGTCTCTCAGCTTTGCAAGTCTTATAACTTCTTCTATCTGCGGCTCTCTTTTGTCTTTTTTAATTCCTTTTAATTCTGCAGCGAATTCCAGATATTCCCGCACCGTCATTTCCATATATAACGGCGGAATTTCCGGCAGATAACCGATATTCTTCTTGGCTTCTTCCGGCTCCTTTAAAATGTCGTGTCCATCGATCAGCACCTGTCCCTCTGTAGCTCCCAGGTAACCGGTCATAATGTTCATGGTCGTAGATTTTCCTGCACCGTTTGGTCCTAAGAATCCATAGATTTTACCGGATTCTACGGTGAAGTTCAGATGATCTACCGCCAGATGGTTACCATAACGTTTGGTAAGATTCTTTACTTCTATCAAATTTCCTTCCTCCTGTTAAACTCAATCTGTTAACAATATAAGGGGGATGTTTGAAAAGTATGTGGAAAAAAAATGTTTATTTGATGAATTAAAGTTTAACTGTTGAACAAAAATATTGTTTTTCCCCGGACGCAAACAGATACACACTATATTCCCAAGTTTCTCCTCTCACTTCGTTCGAAGTCAACTTTTGTGAATATAGTGTGTATCTGTTTACTGATTATACTCCGCTTTCTCTCTGCTTCCTTAAATACCCCTGGTAAATACGGCTGCTGATGATTCCTTTCAACACGTTGGCCGCACTCCTTTTTACATCTTCTTCCAGAATAATACCTTTGGAAACTGCTTTTACGATGTCATCTACGGTTCCGGAACTGCCTGGCATAATCAGGTCGTTGCCTGATGCAATCGCATGTGCCGGATCACCGTATTTTCTTCCGGTTGCGAACCAGTCAGTCATAACGAAACCATCAAATCCCCATTCATTCCTCAGTACCTGTGTCAGCAGACGATAGCTGTTGTTGACGTATTTACCATTTACCTTATTATAGCTGCTCATCACAGCTCCCGGATGCGATTCTTTCACCGCAATTTCAAATCCTTTCAGATAGATTTCCCTAAGTGCTCTTTCATTTACGTTAGCATTCGTCTTATTACGGTTGTCTTCCTGATTATTACAGCAATAATGCTTTAATGTAACATAACATCCACGGTTCTTCTGAACTCCTTTTGTAATTGCTGCCGCAAATTTACCCGTAAGTAATGGATCTTCAGAGAAATATTCAAAGTTACGTCCATCATAAAGGGTTGCGGTGTATATTCATGCCCGGTGCCAGCCAGTAAGTTACACCATAAGCTTCCATCTCTTTTCCCACTGCATTCCCGACCTCTTCTGCAAGCTGCAGATTCCAGCTCGAATGCCAGAGAGATTTCCCCACCGGAAAATGCCGTTGTTAAACTGATACAGAAGATTCTTGCTGTCCGGATTGCCAAGCATTACTTTCTTTTACCCGGTTCGGGAAGATATTTCATAAAAGAGATATTTGGTTCTACTCCTTTTACTTTACCCGTTATAGATACAGACGATATCTTATGAAGCCTGAGTCCCGCAGGTCCATCCGCCATAACGACATTTGGAATTCCCCTTGCAGTCAGATTTTCCAGTCGTCACGCCTGCTGCTCCCGGTGCTTCAAAGAACCGATGTCCGGACATGCCTCCGCCCACAACCAGCTCCGCCATATCTCTTAGCGTTAATAACTCTAAGATCCTGTCAGTCTCTTCCGAAGAATAGATCTCCACCGGGCCATACTTATGATCCGTTTCCGTAATAATCCCCGGTTCGATCTGAAAGCTCTGAATTTTTTCCACATCGTCGATGATTATTTCACAGGTTCTTCCCCAGTTCTGTCTGCAGTCACCGGTTGCATGAAGAAGTTCCTTTTCTTCCTGCCATTCCAGTTCTGTCACCCTTAACGGTGCCTTACAGATATGAGAATGTTTCTCTATGATCATTTCCGTTTCCAGTTTTAGTATTCCACATACTCTTGTATTCCTGCTGGAGTTACCAATCCGCACGACATATTCGCCCGGTTCCAGAACAGTGGCAGCATCTTTTTCCCTGTAACTTGTAAGATCACGCAGATCAAATTGTAATACGGTCCGTTCTTCCTCTCCCGGTTTCAGATTCTTTGTCTTGGCAAATGAAGTTAATCGCTGTGCTTCTTTTTTCAGTTCACCATCCGGACAGCTTACATAGATCTGTACCACTTCTTTTCCGCTGTATACTTCGCCTTTATTCTTTACATCTACGGATATCTCGACGGTAGTTCTTTCCAGCCTCATACCTGCAAGATGCATTTCGAACTCTGTATACGATAGTCCATATCCAAACGGATATCTTGGTGCTACATGAAATGTATCAAAATACCGATATCCGACATAGATCCCTTCCCGGTAATACTCTTCATCGAGATTCCCATTCAGATAACTGTAATCATCTGACGCCGGATAGTCCCGGTAATGCTTTGCCCATGTATCTGTAAGTTTCCCGGACGGTGTATGCTTTCCGCAGACTATATCCGCAACTGCCTGCCCGCCCATCGTTCCAAGCTGTCCCATGAAGATCACCGCATTGATGTTCGGAATCTCATGCAGAAAATTCAGGTCAAACTGCCCTCCTACATTGATCACTACGATCATATGCTCATATTGTTCCGCACAAAATGTCAGATTTACTCGTTCTATCTCTGCCAGACCGTATTCATTCTCACTGAGTTTACGGTCAGCACCTTCTCCTGCCTGTCTCGAAATGACGTAAATGCAGGTATCGGTCTCTGATTTTTCTACATCTTCCTGCAGCACTGCTCTTCCATATGGATAGCGGTATGGACTGCTCATCAGATTCATAAAATCCGACAGATTCTTCGGACTTAGTTTCTTGCGAAATTCTTCTGCGTACGCGCGTTCTCCTTCCTGAAAACTCTGATCATAATCATCAATCCAGTTCATCGTTGTAATCTTGAATCCCGCATATTCCATTCCTTCCAGGATCGATACTGCATGCCGTTCATTGACCTCTCCTGAACCGGTCCCTCCTTTGATCGTCATTTTGGCACCGGCTCCGTATAGTGCAATTTTTCCCGGCTTTAACGGAAGACATCCGTCATTCTCCAGAAGCACGATCCCTTCCACCGCTGCCTGATATGCAATTTTCTTTCCGGCTTCCTCCAACGGTGTGACTGCATCTGTTAGTGCGGCTTTATGAATGTTTCTTGTTCTCATTGTAATTATGCATCCTTTCTATTTTCCGGATGATGGCATATATGGGCGCAATGCTCCTGCCACATTACTGATCGGCATTGTCTGAAGCCACACTTTTCCAGGTCCGTGAATTATTGTATTAAAGATTCCTTCTCCGCCAAATAACATATTCTTCACACCCGGTACGCTCTTTATCTCTATCTGGCATGAAGCATCCATTGCAGCCAGATGTCCAGTATCTACGACAATTTCCTGTCCGGCGTTCAATTCATACTCCACTACATGTCCGTCAAACTCAGCAAATACAGTTCCCTGACCAGATACCTTCTGCATGATAAATCCCTCTCCGCCAAATAATCCAGAGCTGAACTTCTTATTAAAGAACACAGACAATTCTACCCCTGCTTCGCTTGCAAGGAATGCACTTTTCTGGAATACCATCTCGCGCCCCGGTCCGATTTCAAATGCTTTGATGGATCCAGGAAAGCACGATGCAAATGCAATCATCCCCTTGCCAGCTTGTGCGGTATAAATATTCTGGAATATATGCTCACCGGAAAACATTCTTCCAAATGCCTTGCCGATTCCTCCATTCGTGGTCGTCTCCATCTTCATATTCGGTGACATCCAAGACATTCCGCCTCCTTCTGTGATCATCTTCTCTCCGCCCTCCAGATAGCAGATAACTACCGGTAATGTGTCTCCTTTGATTTCATATCTCATATAAATTTCCTCCTGAAATTTTATTTTTCTTTTAATATACTTTTTCCCGAAAAACTATATTTTCATTATAGCATCTACTATCTCTATTCACAATCAGCACTTTATATTTACGTAAAATTTTTATTACATTTTCACCATAACAACTCAAACATGACAAAACGCCAAAAATCTTCCGGGCTTTTCATCCCTTCTGATTTTTGACGTTTTTCTAACATCTTATAATGTTTTTACAAATCTTAAAAATGCTTCTCTTCCCTTTTCTGTACATTTTATACACTCCGGCATCCTCAAGTACATGTACAAATACTTCTCCGACTTCTTTTTTCAATATATCCATTACATTTTCTTCTGTAATCCCATCATATTTTTTACAAAATGTATCTGCCCAGTCCGCATGCTTTGCAATCTTTTCATTACTTCTGATATCTTTTTTCTGAACCAGATAATCCGCAAGAATCTCCAGCTCTTCTTTTAATCTGGATGGAAGCACCGCAAGTCCCATAACTTCGATCAGGCCGATATTTTCCTTTTTAATATGATGATACTCTGCATGTGGATGATAAACGCCAAGTGGATGTTCTTCGGTTATGATATTATTCCGAAGAGTCAGATCCAGTTCAAACAATCCATCACGTTTTCTTGCAATCGGGGTAATGGTATTGTGTGGTTCCCCGTCTGTATTTGCATAGATGAAGGCCTCTTCATCGGTATAGCCTCTCCAGCATCCGAGAATGTGATCTGCCAGTTCGATCAGACGTTTTTCATCTTTATGACGGATACGGATGACAGATAACGGCCATTTTACAATTCCGGCCTCAACATCTTCATATCCCGGAATCTTGAATCCGATCTCAATCGGTGCTTTTGCCATTGCAAATGTATAATGTCCCCCCTGGAAGTGATCATGACTTAAGATAGAGCCTCCAACGATCGGAAGATCTGCATTGGATCCCAGGAAGTAGTGTGGGAATAACTTTACGAAATCAAATAATTTCTCAAACGCTTTCTTATCAATCTTCATCGGAATATGCTGTCCGTTAAATACAATACAATGCTCGTTATAGTACACATAGGGTGAATACTGGAATCCCCATTTTCCTCCCGCAATCTCAATCGGAATGATTCTGTGGTTTTCTCTTGCCGGATGATCCAGCCGTCCTGCATATCCTTCATTTTCCATACAAAGCTGACATTTCGGATATGCTGTATTCTTTGCATTTCTTGCCGCTGCGATCGCCTTTGGATCCCTTTTCCGGCTTAGAAAGATTGATTGTGATGTCAATCTCACCGTATGGGGGAATCCACTTTCCACTTCATATCTTTCTTCACACGGTATCTGCGGATATAATTACTATCCTGACTTAATTTGTAGAAATATTCTGTTGCAGTTTCCGGCGATTCTTCGTATTTTCTGCAAATGTCTTCTGTACCTGGGCCGGCCTTGGCACCAGGCAATTCATGATCTTTGTATCAAAAAGATCACGGAATCCGATACTGTCTTCGATGATTCCTCTTTTTACTGCCTCATCCAGTAATCCTTCCAGAACTGTTTCCAGTTCGATAGAGCTTCTGTCGATTTCTACATCTTCGTATGAGTCTTCCTGAAATAATTCCAACAATAAATTTGTTGTGTAGATTCTCTCACATTCCGGTGTCAGTCCGGTCTGAATGCCATATTCTACCAGTTTCTTAATATTTTCATACAACATATTATGATCCTTCCGTTCCTTTTTCTATCCTGTGAATTTATACAATCTTTGCTCCGTCACCAATCTCTACTACATAGAATTCTGCTTCATGTCCGACTTTTTCTTTATATGTCTTTCCAATCTCTTCGATAAATCTGTCCACTGTTGCATCTTCAACAATGCTGACCGTACATCCGCCGAATCCGCCTCCGGTGATACGCGAACCAATAACTCCCGGCATAGCCTGCGCCAGATCCACTAAGATGTCGATCTCTTCGCAGGATACTTCATAATCATGACGAAGTGACTCATGGGATGCATTCATAAGTTGTCCGAATAATTTCACATCATTGTTACGGAGTGCTTCTACCGCACGGATTGTCCGCTGGTTTTCATATACTGCATGTTTTGCACGTTTCTGTCTGACCGGATCTTTGATCGCATCCTTGTACTGTTCGAATCCGTCCTCTGTAAGATCTCCAAGTGTCTTTATATCTGTAACCTTCTGAAGTTCCTTTAATGCAGTCTCACATTCATTTCTTCTGTCATTGTAAGCAGAATCAACCAGACTGTGCTTTACCTTACTGTTGATGATCACGATCTTCGCATTTTCAAGAACGACCGGTGCATATTCATATTTTAATGTATTGGTATCCAGGAAGATTGCATGGTCTTTCTTCCCCATCGCACTTGCGAACTGATCCATGATTCCACAGTTACAACCATTGAAGTTATTCTCCGAATACTGTCCGATCAATGCAAGATCGATCATGGAGAGATCTTCAAATCCAAATGTATCTTTTAACATCAGTCCTGTCAGCACTTCCAGTGATGCGGAAGAAGAAAGTCCAGAACCATTCGGAATATTTCCATAGATCAGGATATCCATTCCATGTGTCAGTTCATACCCTCTCTTTTCGAATGCCCACATTACTCCCTTCGGATAATTCGTCCATCCGGCATTTTTACTCGGAATCAATTCATCGAGACTTGTCTCAATGATTCCTAGCTTTTCAAAGTTCAAAGAGAAGAACCCTAATTTTCTGTCTTCTCTGTTCCTTACCACTGCCCATTGTTCCCATTGTCAGTGCACATGGGAATACATGACGCCATTATAATCTGTATGTTCTCCGATCAGGTTTACTCGTCCCGGTGCAAATAAGTACGGATTTCCCCGCCTTCTCCGTATAATTCCTGTAAATTTTGCGATCAATTGCTCTTTCTGCATTCCATTACCTCCATTTTTAACT
>ENA-OQDL01001104-OQDL01001104.1-human-gut-metagenome-genome-assembly--contig:-NODE-1104-length-14502-cov-9.630261_pt1 | contig 14502 bp, 14 predicted proteins | sample MGYA00242782_ERZ504609 | MGnify/ENA primary metagenome ERZ504609 (study PRJEB26092, sample SAMD00036320) | human gut metagenome | host: Homo sapiens | study: EMG produced TPA metagenomics assembly of... | reverse complement strand
GCACTGCAGAAGATCAAGGACAACACCGATGCCATCCCCCTGTACACCAACTACGCCGCAGGCTGGACGATGAGCTGCCTGGGATGCCTACATCGGCGGCGGCGCTACCGGCGATGCCGACTGGATGAACATCACGATGCCCCAGACCGCTGACCCGTTTGCTCCCGGTGTCCCCACCGGTGATGCCCAGAGCGGTCCCTACGCCGTTTACTACACCCTGTACGAGGCTGTGAAGCGCGGTCTGACCGAGGATGACCCCACCACGACCGACTGGGAGGGCTGCAAGCCCATGATCAACAACGGTCAGATCGGTGCTATGGTTCTGGGCAGCTGGGCGGTCGTGCAGATGCAGGATGCAGGTGACCATGCTTCGGACATCGCCTATATGCCGTTCCCCATCACCGTCAACGGTACGCAGTACGCCTCCGCTGGTGCTGACTACTGCTTCGGTGTCAACAAGAACATCTCTGACGACAACAAGCTCGCTGCCGAGCTGTACATCAAGTGGTTCAGCGAGTCCAGCAACTTCTCTTACGACCAAGGCGGTGTTCCCGTTCTGAAGAGCCAGGAATACCCCGAAACCCTCGCTGCCTTTGACGGTATGGAGTTGGTTGAGGATACTACTGCTCCCAGCGAGATCGCTGACCTTGCCGATAATGTCAAACAGGAGGCTGAGCTGGCCCTGAACGCTGACGAGACACATGTGCAGCGTGTGGTTGAGGCTGCCGTCAACGGGGACGAGACTCTCGATGACATCGTGGCCGACTGGGACGATTCTTGGGGCAAGGCCGTTGAAAAATACGCCCCCAAGGCATAAATAACCTTGTAAGCCTAAGGGACGGGGGATGACCCCGCCCCTTGTTTTGTGGAAAATCTCAGAGGGAGGAAAACCTATGAGTACACCTGTTCAAGCCACTGCAAAGCCCAAAAAGAGCTTTCTCGAATGGTGCAAGAGTATGCGCGGGCAGCAGATCATCTGCACGGTGGTCTTTCTGGTGCTGCCGCTGCTGCTGCTTTTCATGTTCACCTATCTGCCGTTCTTCAAGATGGTGGAGTTCTCTTTCTTTAAAATGAAGTACATCGGACGGCGTACCTTTGTGGGGCTGCAGAATTACATTGATGTCTTTACCCGCAAGGACTGTTTCCAAGCCCTCAAGCTCAGCCTCTATTATATGGTCGGTTCGGTCGTGCAGATGGCGCTTGCGCTGCTGTTCGCCACGATTTTGAGCTTCAAGGTCAAGGGCGGCAAGTTCTTCCGCGGTGCGCTCTACTTCCCGTGCCTGATTTGCGGCATTTCGGTTGGTTTTATCTTCAAGTTCTTCTTCACCCACGGCTTTGTGCTGGACACACTGCTCTCCTGGGTGGGCTTCAACCCTGAAACGCTGCCGTACTGGCTGCGCGATGAGTCCATCAACAACATTGTGCTGGTGGCGTGTTCGGTCTGGAAATACGTCGGGCAGAACATCGTGATGTTCATCGGTGCAATCGCCTCGGTGGATGCCACTCTGTACGAGGCCGCCGAAATTGACGGCGCCAACGCATGGCACCGCTTTAAGGACATCATTCTGCCATCCATCCGCACCATCGTGGTGCTGAACCTCATCATCTCGGTTTCCGGTGCGTTGTCCGCCTTCGAGATGCCCTACGTTGTCACGGGCGGCGGCTTCGGCACATCGACCTACTTTGTTGTTATGGATAAGCTCGCCCACACTGACCAGAAGGTCGGTCTTGCCTCCGCGATGGCAGTTGTCCTGCTGGTACTCATCATGATCGTGACCTATGTGCAGAAGTGGGTGCAGCACATGATGGAAAAGGCGGAGAGCCGCCCGGTCAAGCTGACGGTAACCACCGAGCAGAACACCGCCGCCAAGGCGATGAGCGCCCGCCCGGCGAAGGAATAAGGAGGGAAACGGTTATGGCTATGGTAACAAAAAAGAACGATTCCGTTTCTATAAAATCAAAAATGTTATCCTCAACATCTGCAAATATGCATTGCTGATTTTTGCCGCCTTCATTGCGCTGGTGCCCATTGTGTCCTGTGTCGTCACGGCGTTCAAAACGGTGGATGAGTACAACAACACCAACGTGATGACCCCGCCCAAAAGCTGGCTGAACTTCGATAACTTCATCACCGCATGGCAGAAGGCCGATATGGGACACGCCTTCCTGAACAGCTTTTTGGTGCTGGTCTGCGTGCTGGCAGGCTCCATTATGATCTCCTCGATGCTGGCGTATGTGCTGAACCGCTTTAAGTTTCCCGGCAACGGCCTGATCCGCAACCTGTTTATGATCGCCACGCTGATTCCCGGCATCGCCACGCAGGTCACCGTCTATCAGATCATGACGGCGCTGCACCTTGTCAACTCGCTGCCCGGCTATATGCTGCTGATGATGGGTACCGACGTTATCACCATTTACATCTTCCTGCAATTTTTTGAGAACCTTTCAGTCAGTCTGGACGAAAGCGCCATTCTGGACGGCTGCAGCTACTTCGGCGTGTTCTTCAAAATTTTGCTGCCGCTGCTCAAGCCCGCTGTTGTGACCAGCGCTATCCTGAAAGGTGTCAGCACCTACAACGAGTACTATATGGCAAACCTGTACCTGCAGGACAAAACAAGTATCAGGTCGTTTCCACCAGCCTGTATGTTTTCTCCGGCCCTATGGGCAGCCAGTATAACTACATCTGTGCCGGTGTTATCATCACCATCATCCCCGCGCTGATCATCTTCCTGCTGTGTCAGGATCAGATCTACAGCGGCATGGCCGCCGGCGCAGTAAAAGAATAATAGAGGAGTGACCCATATGTCTACTGTAAAAACTGCTACTGCGGCGCACTCGCCGAATATGCCCCTGGCAGGAAAAAGCCTGCCTCCTGCAGCGCCCCCTGTTTGGCGCTATACCGAAAAACCCCGTTATCGGGCGCAACCCGCTGCCCGGCGTGGCGCGCATCTTCAACTCTGCCGTGGTGCCCTATCAGGCGCGTACATCGGTGATTTTCCGCGGCGAGCAGGTCAACGGCATCCCGTATATCTATCTGGGACGCAGCGCCGACGGCATCCACTGGGATTTTGACAAGGATAAAATTCCCTTGTGAACGAAAAGGGCGAGCCGTTTATGCCGGTTTATGCCTACGATCCGCGCCTTGTCGAGATCGAAGGCACCTACTATATTATCTGGTGCCAGGATTTCTACGGTGCGTCCATCGGTATGGCGAAAACCACCGATTCAAGACCTTTACCCGCATCGAAAACCCGTTCATTCCCTTCAACCGCAACGCGGTGCTGTTCCCGCGCAAGATCGGCGGCTACTACACACTGCTGTCCCGCCCGTCCGACTCCGGTCATACGCCGTTCGGCGATATTTTCCTCTCCCAAAGCCCCGATATGGAATTCTGGGGTCGTCACCGCCATGTGATGAGCAAGGGCTCCAACTGGTGGGAGAGCGTGAAAATCGGCGGCGGCGCAGCCCCCATCGAAACCAGCGAGGGCTGGCTGCTGTTCTACCACGGCGTTACCGGCACCTGCAACGGCTTTGTCTACTCCATCGGCGGTGCCATCCTTGACCGCGATGAGCCGAGCAAGGTACTGTACCGCTGCGGCAATTTCCTGCTGACGCCCGAAACCGACTACGAGGAGCGCGGCTTTGTGCCGAACGTCTGCTTCCCCTGCGCGACCCTGCAGGATGCCGACACCGGGCGCATTGCCATCTACTACGGCTGCGCGGACTCCTATGTCGGTATGGCGTTTACCACTGTGGACGAGGTCGTGCAATACATCAAGAATAACGACAACGCCAACGAAACCGACAAGGAAATCGGCATCCGCTGATAAAGGGGGAAAGGACTTATGCGCATAGCACAAGCAGCGCAGGCGATGCTGGAAAACGGCATCGTACCCTTTTGGAAAAACCCTGCGGGACGACGAAAACGGCGGCTACTACGGCTATATGGACTTTGATTTGCAGCTTGACAAGACCGCCGAGAAGGGCTGCATCTTAAACAGCAGAATTCTCTGGTTTTTCTCGAATGCGTACCTGACCTTAAAGGACGAGAAGCTGCGCGCCGATGCGGAGCATGCGTACCGCTTTATGAAACAGGCGTGTGTGGACCGCGAGTACGGTGGCGTGTTCTGGTCTGTCACCTACGACGGAAAACCGCTCGATACGACAAAGCATACGTACAATCAGGCATTTGCAATTTATGCGCTGTCTACGTATTTTGATGCGACGGGCGACACCGAGGCGCTGGAGCTGGCAAAATCGCTGCAGCAGATCATCGAGACACACTGCACCGACGAGTACGGTTATCTCGAGGCATTTACCCGCGATTTCAAGCCGGAGAGCAATGAAAAGCTCTCGGAGAACGGCGTCATGGCAGAGAAGACCATGAATACGCTGCTGCATGTTTTCGAAGCATATACCGAGCTGTACCGCGTGACAAAGGATCCGTTTACCGGTGACCGTCTCCGCTTTATGATGGATCTCTTCGCGGATAAAGTATACAACAAAGAAAAAGGCCGTCAGGAAGTATTTTTCGACCGGACATGGAATACGCTGATTGATCTGTATTCTTATGGCCATGATATCGAGACTTCCTGGCTGATCGACCGGGGTACAGAAGTGCTCGGCGATCCGGCTTACCGGGAAAAACTGCTGCCGATCACCGGAGAGATTGCGGAAAATATCTACAATACGGCATACAAAAATCATTCGCTGATGAATGAGTGCGAGCGCGGTGTGGATGATACCACAAGAGTCTGGTGGGTACAGGCAGAAGCTGTCGTTGGATTTTTAAATGCATGGCAGAAAAAACCGGAGGAAACAAAGTATCTCGATGCGGCAAAAGACATCTGGGGCTACATCAAGGAATATGTGATCGACAAACGAGAGGGGTCTGAGTGGTTCTGGTGCGTGAATGCAGACGGAAGCCCGATTCATGAGCCGATTGTAGAACCGTGGAAATGCCCGTATCACAATGGACGTATGTGTATGGAAGTAATTGGGAGGTTAAAAGATGCTGAATAAACAGTATTATGTGGAAAAAGCCAAGGTAGACCGCCTTGTGGCAAGAAAGAACACAAAAGCAGATTTTTACAACGGTATTTATGACCGCTATGAGTATCCGGTGCTGACAAGAGAGTTCGCTCCTGTTCACTGGAGATATGATCTGGATGAGGAGACGAATCCGTACTTTATGGAGCGTCTCGGCATCAACGCTGTGATGAACTCCGGCGCGATTTATCTGAATGGAAAGTATTATCTCGTTGTCCGCGTGGAGGGCAATGACAGAAAATCTTTCTTTGCTGTTGCAGAGAGTGATACTGGTATCGACGGATTCCATTTCTGGGATTACCCGGTTGTGCTGCCGGATACCTGCGCAGAGGAAACCAACGTTTATGACATGCGTCTGACCCAGCACGAGGACGGCTGGATTTACGGAGTGTTCTGCTCTGAGAGCAAGGACAAAAACGATCCGGATCTGTCCGCGGCTGTTGCTGAGGCTGGTATCGTAAGAACGAAAGACCTGAAGACCTGGGAGCGTCTGGACAACCTGAAAACCTTACGTTCTCCGCAGCAGAGAAACGTTGTTCTGCATCCGGAGTTCGTAGACGGAAAATATGCCTTCTACACCCGTCCGATGGATGGTTTCATTGAGACCGGAAGCGGCGGAGGAATCGGCTTCGGACTCTGCGATGATATCACACATGCTGTCATCGACGAGGAGAAGATCATCAGCAAACGTATTTATCATACCCTGACCGAGTCCAAAAACGGTGCCGGAGCAGTGCCGATCCGCGGTAAGAAATGCTGGATCAACATTGCACACGGTGTAAGAAATACAGCAGCAGGCCTTCGCTACGTTCTGTATGTCTTCGGTACCGATCTGAACGATCCGTCCAAAGTCATTGCAGAGCCGTCCGGTGTATTCCTGGTTCCGCTTGGAAAAGAGAGAGTCGGAGACGTTTCCAACGTTGTATTTACAAACGGCGCGATTGCGCGTGAGAACGGAGAGGTTTACATCTACTATGCATCCTGCGATACAAGAATGCATGTAGCAACCACCACAATCGACAAACTCGAGGACTATCTGTTCAACACACCGCAGGATCCGCACAGATCCCCGGACTGCGTAAAACAGAGATGCGAGCTGATCTCCAAAAACCTGGAGCTGCTGAAAAACGAGAAATAAAAGCGTCCGCTGCGGCGCATGAAAAAAGGAGCTGTTCTCTTTACGGAAACGCTCCTTTTTTCATGCATATTATTTGTTTTTGGGTTTCTGATCGTCGATGGAAGTTAAAATTCCATAGAAGAAGCGCGGTGCATCGGGATCTGTAAAGGTCATGAAAACCTGGAAAGTGTTTCGAGAAGAACCGAAACGTCAACGGGTTTCGCGATATGGGCGTTCATGCCGGATTCCAGTGCTTTTCGGCGGTCCTCTTCAAACGCGTTTGCCGTCATGGCGACAATCGGGATTTCCCCGCGTTTTCCCGGGAGTGCACGGATCGCTTCTGCGGCCTGATAGCCGTTCATGTTCGGCATCTGAATATCCATCAGAATAACATTGTAATAATCTTCTGGTGCGTTCTGGACTGCTTTTAAGCAGAGGGCGCCGTCTTTTACGTGCTCGGCGTGAATGCCGTTTTCTTCCAGAACGGTGAGTACAATTTCTGCATTCAGGTCATTATCCTCGGCAAGCAGCACGCGTTTTTCGGAAAGCGTCTGCAGGGACTGCTCGAGAATCTCGTCTTTATGCTGGTGAGCCGCAAGCTGTTCTTCGGTCGGAAGTCCAAACGTGAGGCAGACCGTAGTTATTGTTCCGGCACCGAGTTCGCTTTCCACATCGATCGTTCCGCCCATCAGATTCACGAGGGATTTGACGATCGGAAGGCCGAGGCCGGTTCCGGTGATGTGGCTTTCGGTGGAGGAATGTTCTCTTGTAAATTCTTCAAAAATATGCGGCAGATACTCTTTGCTCATGCCGATGCCGTTGTCCTTCACGGTGATGCGGTAGGAGGCAAAGCCCTTCCTTGGTGCCGGTGTCTCTTCGATTTTTACGGAAATTTTTCCGCCCTCCGGCGTATACTTGATGGAGTTGCTGATGATATTCAGCAGAATCTCCCGTATTTTTGTCCGGTCGCAGAGGATGGCATCGTGTTCCACCGTGTTGTAACAGAGATAGGAAAGATTTTTGCTTTTTAACGAAGGCTCAAACACTGCATTCAGGGAATTGATCAGCTCGCTGTAGCTGCCGAGCTCGATTTTCAGCGAGGCCTTACCGCTCTCAATGCGCGCCATCTCAAGCACGTAGTTGATCAGGGAGAGCAGAAAACTGCTGGAGGACTTGATTTTTGCAATGTAGTCGACCGCGCGGTCCTTCTCGTCGATGTGCTTTTCCAGCAGATCCGAGAAACCGATGATGGCATTCATCGGGGTTCGGATGTCGTGGCTCATGTTGAACAGAAAACGTGTTTTTGCTTCGTTGGCAGACTGTGCTTCCTGTACGGCTTTTTCCAGTTCTGCTGCGTGAATCTCGTCTTTATAGCGGCGCATCTGGAACTGCAGAAAACCAATAGAGGCAAGCAGGGAAAGGATGAGTCCGAGTGCAAAGGAAACAAAAACCTGCAGCGGACTGAGCCAGCCGTTTTTCGGTACAATTTCAAAATGCCAGGTGTCGTTCGGCACGGTGCAGAGAACTTCGATGGCATCGGAACGCCGGGAATTGCCGGAGTGTGCGATGGAAACGTGTTCGCCGGTGGCCGGAGAAATTTTCCAGAGTTCGTAGGTGTAGCCGGCTTCTTCCAGTGTATCCAGTTCAATTTCGTTCAGAAACGATTCCCAGTCGAGAACGAGAATCGAAAAGCCCCAGAAGGTCTGGTCACCGTTGGCATCGGTGGTATAAATCGGGTCAAAGAGCAGTGCTCCGATGTCGCCCTGCTGCAGCTCAAACGGTCCTGCAATCGTGTATTCGCCGCTCTCTTTGGCAAGGCGTGCCTCCTGTTTCCGGGCAGGATGCTCGAGCATGTTAAGTCCGAGTGCGGCTTCGTTTCCGCTCATCGGATAAATCAGTGTGACAATGCCGTCCTTTGCAAGCTCATGTGCTTTGATGACATTCTGGTCGTCCTGCATCAGCGAGGAGAGGACGGAAAACTCTTCGTCATTGACGGTATAACCGGCTTCAATCATGTGTTTCATCAGATTGGATTCGGCAAGATAATGGTTTAACTGCGATTTCACGCGGCCGATGGTCGTCTGTGCGGTATAGTCAGCTTTCAGCTTTGCTTCCTTTAACTGATTCTGATACAGAAAAACGGCGCAGAGCTCGACAAGAAAAAATGTAATAAAAAACAGCAGAAGCGCCTGAAATCGAATCTGTTTTTGCGTTAATTTTGTTTTCATATCGGATGCTCATCTAAATTCGTAATATTTCCGGCTTTTTCAGGTGATTTTTTTGAGTAAAAACGAAGGCCGGAGTTAAAAATATTATATCGGATTTACCCTGGGATTTCAATAAAAGAAGCGTTAAGTTTGAAAGAGAACGGGATGAAATGAATGGGAAATGTAATGCATAAGAAGAAAATTGCCAGAATGGGCGGAGAATGGAATTGCCAGATAGTTGCTCATTATATCAAAATCATTTATAATAGGGACAGACGACACAGAATGAAGGATTGACAATACAATGGACTATGTGATTTTTGACCTGGAATGGAACCAGTGTCCCTATGGAAAAGGAAAAGAGAACCCGAAGCTGCCATTTGAGATTATTGAGATCGGCGCGGTGAAGATGGATGGTGAGCGGAATGTGCTGGGAACGTTTCACCGGATTGTAAAACCGGTGGTCTACCAGCATCTCCATCACCGGACGCGCGAGGTCGTCGGACTGACAGAAGAGGATCTGCAGAACGGAATCCCATTTGCGCAGGCCGTGCAGGAATTTTTTGCATTCTCCGGCGGTGCGTGCATGTTCGGCACCTGGGGACCGGGAGACCTGACGGAGCTCCAGCGGAACATGAAATTTTATAACCTCCTGTCGCTGATCCGCGGGCCGATTCATTTTTACGATGTACAGAAACTGTTCGCGATCCAGTACGAAACGATGAAGAGCCGCCGGGCGCTCGAGTACGCCGCCGACTTCCTCCATCTCCCGAAGGACGAGCATTTTCATCAGGCGCTTTCGGATGCAAAATATACGGCCGACATTTTTGCGCGCATCGATATGGATGTTGTGCTGGCGTACGACTCGATCGACGTATATCAGAACCCGAAATCGAAAAAAGAGGAGATCCACGCCGTCTATAATGGCTACACGAAATTCATCTCCCGCGAATTCGACACAAAAGAAGAAGCCATGCACGACCGCGAGGTCTGCAGCACGCACTGCTGCATCTGCGGGAAAACGGCAAGAAAACGCTTACGCTGGTTTTCGGCCGGCGGGAAAAACTACTACTGCGTAGCCTGGTGCCCGGAGCACGGATATTTGAAAGGCAAAGCCCGCATGAAACATTCGGATGAAGGAAAACTCTTCGTCGTGAAAACCATCCGCATCAGCAGCGAACAGGAGGCGGGGGAAATCCGGCAGAAGAAAGAGAACCTGCGGAAGAAGAGGAATCAGAAGAGGAAAGAAATGTAAGAAAGGCAGAGGAAATGGAAACGGGATAAAAGGTTTCATTTCTTCTGCCTTTTTAATTGGAAAACAGAGCGGGATCGGTTATAATAAAAAATAATGGAACGTATGAAAAGAGGAGGCGCAGAATGGGAGCTTATTTAAACAGTCAGACACCGTATACCCTGTATCAGAGTGAGAGCCGCAGCCCGTATTTTGTGGATAAAACAATGCTGCTGCAGGAACTGTTTCCCTATGTGGCTGCAGGGAATCGCCATCTTTGCGTCACAAGGCCGCGCAGATTTGGAAAAACAATTGCGGCCAATATGATCAGCTCGTTTTTTCAGAAGGGTATTGATTCAGGTGAACTTTTTGACCGGCTTAAAATTTCAGAAGCGGATGACTGCCAGAAATACAAAAACAAGTATAACGTCATTCGGATTGATTTCAGTAAAATGCCGAGAAACTGTGAATCTTACCGACAGTATATCGAGCGTGTGGAAGAACTTCTGATCAGTGATCTGCGGGAAGCGTATCCGGATGCAAAAACCAGTGAAACAGATGCGATTGGAGATATTCTGGAAGAGATCTTTCAACAGTATCATGGCGAAAAATTTATTTTTGTTCTGGACGAATGGGATTTTATTTTTCACAGGGGATTTATAACAGAAGCGGATAAAGCAAAGTATGTGGCATTTTTAAGTAATCTGCTGAAGGACCGTCCCTATGTGATTTTATCGTATATGACGGGAATTTTGCCGATTGCGAAATATTCCAGCGGATCGGAACTGAATATGTTTGCGGAGTTCACGATGGTAAATTCACCAATGTTCGGAACATACTTTGGATTTACAGATGACGAAGTGGATGATTTGTATGAAAGGTACTGTAGAGAATGCGAAAAACAGAGAAAAATAAAAAATGTGACGCGAAAAGGTCTGCGAGACTGGTATAACGGTTATTATACAAAATCGGGAGAGCGGGTATACAATCCACGCTCCGTTGTTTTTGCACTACAGTTTAACAATCTGGCAAATTACTGGACCAGCTCAGGTCCATATGATGAAATTTATTATTACATTCGAAATAATGTATCCGACGTCAGGGATGACCTTGCACTGATGGCAGCAGGAGAGTCAGTTTCGGCAAAAATACAGGAATATGCGGCCACTTCCATGAACCTGTCTACGAGAGATGAAATTTACTCTGCGATGGTGGTGTATGGATTTTTAAGCTATTTGAATGGAAAAGTGTCTATTCCGAACAGGGAATTGATGGAGAAGTTTGATGAGCTGCTGATGAAGAATGAATCTCTGGGATATGTATATCGTCTGGCGAAAGAGTCCGAGAAAATGCTGAAAGCGACTCTGGCGGGAGATACGCATACGATGGAAAAAATTCTGGAACTGGTGCACGATACGGAAGTTCCGCTGCTGTCGTACAACCATGAGACAGAATTGTCAGCCATTGTCAATCTGGTATACCTGGCTGCGCGTGACAGTTACCGGGTAGAGCGTGAGGATAAGGCGGGAGTTGGGTATGTGGATTTTATTTTCTATCCATATGATCTGACCGCAGATGGAATTATTCTTGAACTAAAAGTAGACCACACTCCGGAAGAAGCAATTCAGCAGATCAAAGACAGGAAGTATGCATTAAAATTTGTGCCGCGGCTTGCAGAACAGAAAAAGTATACAGGAAAAATACTGGCTGTGGGAATTGGGTATGAAAAGACGGAGAAAAAGCACAGGTGTAGAGTGGAAAGCTTAAATTGAGTGCTTGAGAGGTAAGAGAACTATCGATAAAAGCAGGTTTGTCGGTAGTTTTCTGTTATAGAGAAGAAATGGGGGCAGAGCAATGAAAACAATCCATAAAATTTCCGGAATTTTTCTGTGGTGTGTCGTTGGCGTGTTTCTTGGAAAGAGCGTTTATACGTATTATGACTACACAGCACACCCCGGTTTGTATGAGACGTGGTCTGCACCGTGGTATACAGGGATTCTGCGGGATGGCGTAATTGCGGCGGTTCTGATTGCGGTGACGCTGGCGGTTCGGTGGGTGATTCAAAGAAAAATGAGGAAGGAATAGAAGGCGATGATTTTTAAGAGACTTGGCTTGATGAGGAGTCGTTTTTACGGAAAGAACTGAAAGAATAAGAAAAGACAAAAGGACGAAAAACAATGGCAAAATTATATTTCCGCTACGGCGCGATGGGCAGTTCGAAATCTGCTAATATTTTGATGGTTCGCTATAATTATGAGGAGCGCGGGCAGTATGCTGTCCTGTTGAAGCCGCGGACGGACAACCGCGACGGAGAACATGAAATCAAGTCCCGCATCGGGCTGGAGGCACCGGCGGAATATGTGGATGAATTTTTAAAAGAAATTTCAGAGACCTGGAGTGCAGACAGCGGGGAATACCGGTATCACGGAAAGAAAGTGGATGCGGTTCTTATCGACGAGGCGCAGTTTCTTTCTCCGGAGGAAGTTGATACGCTTTCGGACATCGTGGATTTTTATGGGATTCCGGTTCTCTGCTACGGTCTGCGTGCGGACTTCCAGACACATCTGTTTCCGGGTTCGAGAAGATTGATGGAAATCGCTGACATCATCGAGGAAGTCCCAACGGTCTGCTGGTGCGGAAGACGGGCGCAGTGCAATACGAGATACGCAGACGGAAAAATCGTTCGGGAAGGCGCGCAGATTTTCCTTGGATCGAACGAGAGTTATGTGGCGCTTTGCAGGAAACATTATAAAGAAGGAAAGCTGTGGAAGGAAGATGAGTAAGATAACAATATATGAAGTACAGGAGAGAATGCCGCGGATGGAAACGCTGGTGGAACTGTGGGAAGCTTCCGTCCGTGCGACACATCATTTTCATCGTTAATAGGAGCTTCTTTTGCAACAACATCCATTCGTATCAGTTTATCAAGAATATCCACAAGAGCAGGTCCGCTGGAAACATTTGATTGCTGCAATATAATCTTTTCTGGGATAATACTCCGTTTTGCACCATGCTTTTTATCGCTGGGGAACATCAGAAAAAGGATATGGAAAAAAGCCGATGGAGATGTTTTTGATTAAAAAACTTTAGGAATAACAGCAGGGGAGAGTGAAATGAAAAAAATATTTTTAATGAGGCATTCCATCCCGGAAAAAGGGGATATGCCGAATGAGCAGATTCCTCTATCGGAAGAGGGAAAAGCGCTTGCTGTATCAAAAAGAAATATATTTTCAAATGTGGACAGATGCTTTTCTTCACCTTATCGGAGAGCAATGGAAACGGCTGAATTCATCGCAGATCACCCGGTCATTGTGAAGGAGCTGCATGAAAGAACGATCGGGGATGCCAGGGAGGATTTCTGGCTGAAACAGTATGAAGATCACGATTTTCGCAATCCGGGCGGGGAATCGTTAAATCAAGTGAAGGTGCGGATGAAAACCGCGATCGATTCTATCGTCGGACAGATGGAAGAAGGAGAAACAGCACTCGTGGTTTCTCATGCGACGGCGATCTGTGCATATTTGCTTTCTTACTGTGAAATTGAAGTGAAAGATGCGGAAAACAAAGTAAGAAAAATATCCTTCCATGGAAAAGAAATCCTGAATGGCAGATTTCAGCCGGCAGATGGATTTGAAATCCTTTTTGAAAACGATATTTTTTCGGATATTCGTGTTATGGGGAGAGAAAAATGAAAACATTATATTTGATCGGCGGAACGATGGGCGTTGGCAAGACGACGGTAAGTCAGCAGCTGAAAAAAGATCTGGCGAACAGCGTTTTTCTTGACGGCGACTGGTGCTGGGACGCCGATCCGTTTCAGGTGACGGATGAGACGAAAGAGATGGTGATGGACAACATCTGTTATCTGCTGAATAACTTTCTGCATTGCAGCGCTTATGAAAACGTTATTTTCTGCTGGGTGATGCATGAGCAGAGTATTGTTGATGAAATCGTCAGTAAGCTGGACACGGAAGAATGCAGAGTGATTAAAATTTCGCTGATCGTGGATGAAGCAAATTTGCGGAAGCGGTTATTATCCGACATCGCAAATAAGATTCGTACGGAAGAGATTATGGACAAAAGCATTGCACGAATTCAGATGTATCAGGTACTTGATACGGTAAAAATTGATACGAGTAATAAGAGTGTCTGTGAAATTACAGAGGAAATTGCAGCACTTTAAGATCAAAAAACAAGGAGCCAAACCAAAATGACCGAACGAATCATAGACAATGAACTCCGGCTGATCCCATATTACAGGAATGACGAGGCCTCTCTTCCGTGGTATCAGGATCTGGACGTGTGTAGGCAGGTGGACAACCGGGAGAAGCCGTATGATGTGGAGCTGTTGCATCGGATGTATGATTATCTTACCGCGCACGGTGACTGCTATTATATAGAATATAAGGGCGTGCTGGTGGGAGATGTTTCGCTGAGAGAGAATAGTGAAATCGCTGTCGTTGTCTGTAAAGAATACCAGAATCAGCATATTGGAAGACGGTGCGTTCTGGAGATGCTGAAGCTTGCAAGAGAAAAGGGAATGGAGCGGGTAAAAGCCAATATTTATTCTTTTAATGGACAAAGCCAGCGCATGTTCCAGTCGGTCGGATTTGAGAAAACGGCGGAGGAATGGTATGAGTCTAAGCTGTAAGTGATTGCAGAGAAAGAGAGAAGAAATGAACATAAAATACAATCAGCTGTGCATTAGAAATGCCGAAAAGAAATATAATGCTAAGATAATGGAAATTTCCAAAGGGACTACCCGCAATAACTCTCTTATCTGCTGACCGCTCTACTTCCCAATAAAGAAGGGAAATTACTGGCAGGTATGTCTGGTAAAGCAAGCCTAAATGCCCCTTCCGTTTCAACTCTTTCCCAAGGAGCAGCCATCCCTCAAA
>ENA-OQDL01001103-OQDL01001103.1-human-gut-metagenome-genome-assembly--contig:-NODE-1103-length-14508-cov-2.732633_pt1 | contig 14508 bp, 12 predicted proteins | sample MGYA00242782_ERZ504609 | MGnify/ENA primary metagenome ERZ504609 (study PRJEB26092, sample SAMD00036320) | human gut metagenome | host: Homo sapiens | study: EMG produced TPA metagenomics assembly of... | reverse complement strand
ATAAGGCTATCCAACCTGCCTTGTGCCCCATCACCTCAATCACCATCACCCGTTTGTGCGAGCTGGCCGTGCTGTGCAACCGGTCGATGGCATCCGTAGCAATGCTGACGGCAGAATCGAATCCGAAGGAGAAATCAGTTCCCCAAATATCGTTGTCTATGGTTTTAGGTACAGACACAATGTTCAGCCCCATAGCAGAGAGTTTGGCGGCTGTCTTCTGCGTACCGTTCCCGCCGATACAGACTACACAATCAAGCCCCATCTCTTCGATATTCCGCGCTATCAGTGCCGGTTTGTCCACGCCGGACATCACGCCGTTCTTCTTAAAGGGCTTCTCGCGCGAAGTACCGAGCATCGTACCTCCCAAGTTCAGCAAACCAGATAAGGACTTTTTCGGTAAACGACTCCACATCCTTGGTCAGCAGCCCCCTGAAAACCGCTGTGAAATGCCAATTGACCTCCATTCCATAATGGTTGATAGCTGTTTTGCATACACCGCGAATGGTAGCGTTGATGCCGGGACAGTCGCCTCCTGAAGTCAAAATACCTATTCTCATGATATTTTTGTTTGAATTATTGTTCTATAGGTCCGTAAAGATAGAAAAAAAAGGAGAAAAAAGATAGAGATGCCGATAAATAAGATTATTTTGCGGTTTAAAATAAGATTTCACAAAGAACGATGAATATTACAAAGTTTCTGAATAAGGTATATTTTGCTCCCCGTCTGAAAGAAATCGAACAATACACCAGCCATGCCGGTGAATTGCAACAGCTTGTACTGCAGCGCCTCGTCCGGACAGCGGCAAACACGGAATGGGGAAAGAAGCATGACTATGCCTCTATCCGTACTTATGAAGATTTCAAGAAGCGCCTTCCCATACAAACTTACGAAGAAGTAAAACCTTATGTAACCCGCCTGCGTGCCGGTGAGCAAAATCTGCTTTGGCCTTCGGAAATACGTTGGTTTGCCAAATCATCGGGTACCACCAACGACAAGAGCAAGTTCCTGCCCGTCAGCCGGGAGTCCTTGCACGACACGCATTACAAGGGAGGCCGGGATGCCGTTGCCATCTATCTGGGACAGAATCCCGAAAGTCGCTTCTTTTCCGGTAAAGGGCTTATCCTTGGAGGCAGCCACGCTCCCAACCTGAACACCAACCACAGTCTTGTAGGCGACCTCTCCGCCATCCTCATAGAAAATATCAACCCACTGGTAAACTTTGTCCGCGTACCCAGCAAGCAGACAGCCTTGATGGAGCACTTCGAGCCCAAAATGGAGGCCATTGCCCGCGAAACCATCCATGCAAATGTAAGCAACCTTTCCGGTGTACCGTCCTGGATGCTTGTACTCATCAAACATATACTGGAAAAGACGGGAAAGCAGAGCCTCGAAGAGATATGGCCCAACCTGGAGGTATTCTTCCACGGCGGCGTTGCCTTCACTCCCTACCGCGAGCAATACAAAGACGTGATCCGCAGCAGCAAGATGCATTATGTAGAGACTTATAACGCCTCCGAAGGCTACTTCGGCACGCAGAACGACCCTGCCGACCCTGCCATGTTGCTGATGATTGACTACGGTATCTTCTACGAGTTCATCCCGCTTGAAGATGTAGGCAAGGAGAATCCGCGTACCTTCTGCCTCGAGGAGGTGGAGCTGAACAAAAACTACGCCATGGTAATCTCCACTTCTGCCGGTTTGTGGCGATATATGATTGGAGATACGGTGAAGTTCACATCGAAGAACCCCTATAAGTTCGTCATCACCGGACGTACCAAGCACTTTATCAACGCGTTCGGCGAAGAACTGATTGTGGATAACGCGGAAAGAGGACTTGCCAGGGCATGTGCCGAGACCGGTGCACAAGTAGTAGATTACTCTGCTGCTCCCGTGTTTATGGACAAGCATGCCAAATGCCGCCACCAGTGGCTGATAGAGTTTGCACAAATGCCGGACAGCCTGGAGAAGTTCGCCAAAGTATTGGACGATACCCTGAAAGAGGTGAACTCCGACTACGAGGCTAAAAGGCAGAATAACCTGGCGCTGCAACCGCTGGAAATCATCGTTGCCCGCCCCAACCTCTTCCATGACTGGCTGGATAGCAAGGGGAAACTCGGCGGACAGCATAAGGTGCCCCGGCTCAGCAACACGAGGGAGTATATAGAGGAAATGCTGGAACTGAACCGGTAAATTACTATATCATAAAAATCAAGCGCGGATTACGCAAATTACGCGGATAAATTAATAAATCCATGTAATCTGCGTAATCCGCGTTTTACAAATCAGTCAGTACGTTTTGACTTTACTTTTTCATTTCAACAATCAGCCTCAAGGATTAGAAATTATATGCCAGCCCAATTCCCAGCACTTCCTTAAACTGCACCTTGGCGCCCTTCTTCACTCCATTGTCATCAAACGTTTTCACATCATTGTCATACTTCAGAGTTGTATTGATGGTAGCCGACAATACTTTATTGATTTTCATGCTGATAAGTACATCCCAATTCACATCTATGTTTCCAAAATCTTTGCTGTAAGGAGTAAAGAAATCAGCCGTAGTAATCAGATTCACATTCTCCATCACGGGCAATTCAGCACGGGCTTTCACAAAAGCGCCACCCTCTATCTTGAAGTGGTCACCCGGGTCTACACCAAAAGCGCCCAAATCGGAAAGATAGTCATCAGTCACGAAAGTCATCTTGGTGGAAACGGGTGAAAGCAGTAGAGAATAGTTACTCTTAGGCCTCCATTCCATACCCAGGGCGATATTCGAATAGGCAGGAGCAAAGAAATTGGAAATCTGGTGCTCTTTGTCAGGATAGTCATATCCTTTGGCAAACTGGGTATTCAAATCACCCATCAGTGTATAGAACCAGACGTTGTCTGTAGAATATCCCAACTGAAGTGGAAAGCCCTATTTTATCACTACTTTTTCCTCATCCCCTGAGATTTGGTTTTCGACAAGCCATAGTCCAGCACCATGTTGGTGACCCAGAGCCAGTTTCCTTTCTTGTGTGTCAGTGATGCATTCAAGTAGGCATTTCCAGCAATGGAATTCTCACCTCCTGCCGACCAGTTGGCCATGGCAGTCTGTGACATATTAAGACCAGTCACTCCTTTCAATACCCAAGCTCCCTCCTGATAACCTTTATCATCCGTCTGAGCATAAGTTATGGTTGCTAAAGCAGCAAACAACATTACAATATATATCCTTTTCATATTACAGTTCGTTTTAAAAGTTTCTCATAAAAAGACGTCTCATAAAATTAACAACATTTACTATCTTTTGTTCGAGAAGCTATAAAACGAATGTAAGGTTCAGAGAATAATTCCACCGCCCAACAAGTATCCGTCCTTATCATAGAAAGCCGCTGCCTGCCCGGGTGCAATGGATTCCAGCGGCTCTATCAGACGGACACGTAACAGACCTTCCACCGTAAGAGTCACCCTGCACCGGTTTGCCTGCTTACGGTAGCGTATCTTCACAATAACCTCGTTTGCACCCAGCACACGACTATTCTCCACCAGGTTCCAGTCTCCCAGCCACATTTCCTGCCTGTAGAGGGAAGAGAGCGGAGCTAAAACGACTTCATTGCTTTCCACTCTTGTCTCTTTCACAAAAACAGCCTTGTTCAGATGGATACCCAAGCCCCTACGTTGCCCTACGGTATAAAACGGATAGCCCTCATGCCATCCTAAGAAATTCCCCTTTTCATCGACGAATCTACCTTTACCGGGTAATAGTGTTTCAGGAACCTCACGCTTTAAAAAGGAACGGTAATCCAAAGGGCAAAGCACACACCTATACTGTCTTTCTTCGCAGCCACCTGCCCGAAACCACGCTCCGCCGCATACGAGCGCGCCTCATTTTTCGTAATATCTCCCATCGGAAGCAACATACGCTGCAGGATGTCCTGCTTCAATCCCCACAGAAAGAAAGTCTGGTCTTTGTCCTTATCTGCAGCAGGAGCTATATAATACTTTCCTCCGGACAAGACTTTACGCACATAATGTCCGGTAGAAATCCAATAAATCCCCTTTTCATCGGCTATTTTAGCCAACAGTGCCCACTTCAGCTCATTATTGCAGACCGTGCAAGGAACGGGAGTGCGTCCCCTTAGATACTCTTCCACAAAATAGCGGATAATACGCGAACGGAAAAGCTCGCGTGCATCATAGGATAATGTGTTTCATCCCCAGCTTCAGGGCCAGAGCCCGTGCATCTTCCAAATACCCGGTCTCATCTCCTGCCTCATAGAAACGGAAAGTCACGCCAGTCACCTCATAACCGGCTTCCTGCAACCTCATGGCGGCCACGGAACTATCCGTGCCGCCACTCATGCCAAGCAATACACGTTTATCTGACTTCATGGATACAAAAGTAATAAACGAAGGTGAAATCCGTTGCATTTACTCTTATAAAACAGAATATCATTATAGATTTTCACAGATTTATTATACCTTTGTACTCCTAAAAGAACTAATAATCAACTGTTATGGAACATCAACTGACCATTTACAACACCTTAAATAGAAAAAAAAGAGCTGTTCGTACCGCTGCATGCACCGCATGTAGGCATGTATGTCTGCGGACCGACCGTGTACGGTGACCCGCACTTGGGACATGCACGCCCTGCCATCACTTTCGACCTGCTGTTCCGCTACCTGACGCACATCGGCTACAAGGTGCGCTATGTCCGCAACATTACCGACGTGGGCCATCTGGAGCACGATGCCGACGAAGGTGAAGACAAGATTGCGAAAAAAGCCCGTCTGGAACAACTGGAGCCAATGGAAGTGGCACAGTACTACATCAACCGCTATCATAAGGCGATGGATGCATTGAATGTGCTGTCTCCCAGTATCGAGCCACATGCCAGCGGCCACATCATCGAACAGATAGAACTTGTAAAGGAGATATTGAAGAACGGATATGCCTATGAAAGTGAAGGTTCCGTTTATTTCGATGTAGAAAATACAACAAGGACCATCACTACGGCAAGCTCTCCGGACGCAACCTGGATGATGTTCTCAACACCACCCGCGAACTGGACGGACAGAGCGAGAAGCACAATCCCGCAGACTTTGCCCTCTGGAAATGTGCGCAACCGGAACACATCATGCGTTGGCCTTCCCCGTGGAGCGACGGCTTCCCCGGCTGGCACGCCGAATGTACAGCCATGGGAAAGAAATACTTGGGCGAGCACTTCGACATTCATGGTGGCGGTATGGACCTTATCTTCCCGCATCACGAATGCGAGATTGCACAATCCGTAGCTTCCCAAGGAGAAGATATGGTACATTATTGGATGCACAACAACATGCTGACCGTGAACGGACAGAAAATGGGTAAGTCTTACGGTAACTTCATCACATTGGAAGAGCTCTTCAAAGGCACACACCCCATGCTGGAGCAAGCCTACAGCCCAATGACCATCCGCTTCTTCACCCTGCAAGCCCACTACCGCAGTACGGTAGACTTCAGCAACGAAGCTCTGCAAGCCGCCGAAAAGGGATTGGCAAGACTGATGGATGCTGTACATGGACTGGACAAGATTACCCCTGCTGCAACCTCCACCATAGACGTGAAATCCCTGCGTGCCAAGTGTTACGAAGCCATGAATGATGACTTGAACTCACCGATTGTCATCGCCCACCTCTTCGACGGCGCCAAGATGGTAAACAATATCCTGGCTGGAAACGATTCCATCACAGCCGAAGACCTGAAAGAATTGAAGGAAACCTTCCACCTCTTCTGCTTCGACATCTTAGGATTACAAGAAGACAACGCCTCCAACGAAGAGCGTGAAGCTGCCTTCGGCAAAGTAGTGGACATGCTATTGGAAGAGCGTTCAAAGGCAAAAGCCAACAAAGATTGGGCTACATCCGACAAAATCCGCAATGAACTCACCGCGCTCGGTTTCGAGATTAAGGACGGTAAGGACGGAAGCGAATGGAAGCTGAATAAATAACGAAGGTATCATAACTCACCACAGAATCATACAGATTGGGGTAAGTTTTAGGCAGAAGAACAAAAGAACATATTTTTCTCTTGTTCTTCTGTTCTTTTAACTGAAAAATAAAATCTGTATAATCCTATGGTGATTGTGTATTTTGATACATCCCTGTTAGAATACGAATCCGAACCCGGCATACCACCCTACTTTCTTCGTCTGGTTGGACCAATTCAATTGTATCTCCACTGGTCCCAGAAAACTCTTGTACATATAGCCGATGCCTACCCCTGCCATATCAACCGATTCGGAAGAGTCAAGAATCTGATGAAACCTCCCGGAGTTTCGCCCATAACTGCCCATCACTGATATATACTGGTTTTTCAAGATACGCTGTCTGAGGTTCAGCCCTGCAACCAGCAATGCGGCTTGTGACAGTTCCGCACGGTTGATGCCCGTAAACGGTATCTGCTGTGGCATATAGCGCCCCGGTATGGTTCCCCCCACCATATTAATGATGGCAAAAGGATAATTACCGCTTCCGGACAATACGCGTCCATAAAACGAAGGAGTGACAGTGAACTTACTCGAGGGAGAGAAACATCCCTGCCAACGGGCATCGAAAACAGAAATAGGATTGTTGTCCTTATACTGGAAGAAGTTATCCGTATAGAGATGATAGGATACCGCCCACGACATACCTTTTGTAGGGGCGCTCCTCTCATTCAAGTTGTTGAACACAAGTCCGGCAAAGTAACTGAATAAGGACGAATTTTCAAACAGTGCCGAAGCTAACGGGTCGAGCGACAGCAAATCATGATAGTGGTAGTAATCAAAGTCAATGCCCAGACTGACCTGGATATTGTTCCAGTCCTTCGCCGCCCCCATACGGACCAGCTGATGTGTAAAAGTCAAATCCAGCGCCCGTTTGCCTTCATTATAAATATTCATATCTTTATAGTCGAACTGATAGGCAAGTCCCGCCTGCCATCCACCGTCCCACTGGTAACTATATCCGAGTCGTGCCAGTGTACGCTTGCCCAGACGGGCAGTAAGGCTGACCAGCGACTCGCGCTGCCGGCCGAAATAGAAGTCCGTATTTGCCTGCAACGCCGCCAGTTCTTCTGTATCAAAGCGAAAACCGACATTCAGCTTGTTCTCCCGCACAGCAGGGGCGGCTATTTGGGAATCAACGGGAATCTCCCTATCAACAGCCGCGCCGGGCAAGCGGAAAGGTCCCGGGCGGCGAGGCTGATAATCTTCTGCAAGTCCCAGCTTCCGTTTCAGGGCAAGCAGTCCGTCCCAACTGTCCATGGCAGCACGCTCTCCCCGCACCATCAAAGTGTCGATGGCCTCTTTGGTGAAACTTGCAGCCGAATAGCCGGTGACATCCACCTTTATCAACACGTCGGTATTACGCAGATTCTCACGGTATTTCTTCTCTCCTTGCAGATTGATGATTTGCCCGAAGATGTCTTTCACCGATTTCAGCTCGGAAGCCTTAAGCAGCGGACTCTGCACATCCACCCCGATAATGTAGTCGGCCCCCATGGCAAGCGCCACATCTACCGGATAGTTATTCACCATTCCACCGTCCACCAACACCATTCCATCCAGGTCTACCGGAGCAAACACACCGGGAATGGACATGCTGGAACGCATGGCAGTAGCCAGTATTCCCTCATGGAACACTACTTCGCTGCCATTCACCAGATTTTCCGACACGCAGGCAAACGGAATAGGCAGACGGCTAAAATCCACAGAATCCTGGTAACCTTCTGTCAATGTGGAGAACAAACGTGCCAGGTTCTTCCCTTTTATGATACCCGCATCCGAAACAGCGGCAGATTTCAAAGAAAACGGAATGGAGAGTACATAGCGCTCCGACTTCAACCGGTCATCCAGCAACACATCCTTAGGATTGGGGGCATCCGAGAGCAAGAATTTCCAGTTCTGGGCATTCACCATACTGTCCAATTGCTGTGGGGTATATCCGATAGAATACAAACCGCCCACAATGGCCCCCATACTAGTGCCCACCACATAATCTATAGGGATACCCGCTTCTTCAATTACTTTCAGAGCACCGATATGCGCCGTCCCTTTGGCGCCACCCCCACTGAGTACGACAGCCACTTTCGGACGCCCGGACGCCCAAAGGACCATCGGCAAAAACAACAAACAAGCCCATAGTCTATACTTCATCTCCATCATTTACTTAATACGTATTGGTAATTTATTCCACTCTGAATCAAACAACCCGCTCCGACAAATAGTTCACTATCAGTCGAAGCGGGTCGCAAAAAACGTTCAAGCAATTTATGGAGGATTATCTATAACCCATTTCCAATCAATAAGGTATCATATCCTTCAAGATACCTTCCTTATACCAAGGATCATCAATCTCTTTCAACACTTTGCCCATCTCTGCGCAAAGGTCTTTTACGACTTCTTGGTTTTCTTCCAAAGAAAGGTTATTCATCTGATACGGATCCTTTTCATCGTCAAACAACAAACTTTTGACCAGCTTATGGTTTTCGCGGTCAATGTAGAGCGCCAGCGTGTAGCGCGCCGATTTAAAGCCGCGCGACGAAGGGAAGTAGGAACGGACCATGCCTTCCGCATCCTTCTCACCGTCCAGGTTCTGGATGTAGAGAGCGCCGGTGGGACGTACAATATCCGCCTTTTCATCGAAGAAAAGCGGTGCATAGTTGCGCCCCTGCACCTCGGCCGGAATGGAGTCGGCAAGACCGGCAAGCCCCAACAAGGTAGGCATGATGTCCGGCGAGGAAAGCATCAAGTCGTCCACGCGAGGCTTAATCTTATCGGGAAAACGCACCAAGAAAGGAACGTTCATGGACTCGGAGTACGGGGAATTCTTCGGGTCTTCCGTATGCTGGCTACACATGGTCTCTCCATGGTCGGAGGCAAACACGACAATGGTATTCTTGTCCAGCCCGAGTTCCTTCAAGGCATCAAGTATCTGACCGAAAGCACGGTCGACACCCGTCACAGAAGCAAAGTAGTAGCGTGCACTCTCTGCCTTGAGCATCTTGGAGTCGGCATTCGGACGGACGAGCAAGCTGTCCAGAGGCTGGTTTTTATAGAGATTGAAATCTTCCTCCATACAGTCGTCCAAAGAACGGTACGGACTATGGGGAGGATTCATGCCTACCATAATGAAGAAAGGTTTCTTCGGGTCGCGTACATTCCCCTCGTTCTTCAGATAAGACACCACCTTGCCCGATTCGTGTAACGGTGACCACTCGCGCGGGTCGTGGCGACGGCCTTCCGTATCCCAGTAATGCGGATTCTTGTGTTCGTCAAAGGTACCGTAAGAATACCAGTAATTGAACCCATGACGACGTTCTTTCGGCGTATAGGCATCCCATGCAGGTACACGGTCTTCCACATACTGTCCGGGACGTTCGGGGTCGTTGGGGGTAGGAAAGTCGGCATGCAGTTTGCCAAAGTAGGCACAGTCATATCCGGCATTGCAGAAAACATCACTCACACACACAGCATCCTCACGCAGGGAGCTGATGGGACGGCTCGAATTGCAATTCAATGGAATACCACTCTTATTAGGATACATTCCCGTCAACAGAGAACCACGGTGGGGACTGCTCAACGGGCAGTTGCTCATGGCAGATGTCAATACCACCGACTCCCGGGCAAAATCATTCAAGCGCGGGGTATGCACCGGGTCATTCCGAAAGTTCACTTTCTCGCGAAAACCTTCCTGGCCCCAGAACTCCATCGCCTGGTTACGGTATTGGTCGGGAAAAACGTAAATGACATTCGGCTGGACGGATTGTTCCGCCTGCGGGGCTTTACAGCCCCTGCAAGGCGAACAAACCTAAACCACCTAACAAAATATTTAATTGAGTTTTCATTTTTCCAAGTCTCTTTTACGCATCAGTCCTTCCAGGAAGTAATAGTCGGCATAGTTCAACGGTACATCAATCTCCGCACCGTGAGGAATACTGCCCACAGAGTGCATCAGGATGAAGTTGCCGTTGGTACCCACCTTGGCACGGTAGGAAGGAGAAGCGAGGCTTTCCATAATCCGGTCGGCGGTTTCCTTGTATCCCTTATCCGGCAGATAAGTACTCAGCTCGTAAAGGGCGGACGCCGTGCAGGCAGCTGCCGAAGCATCGCGAGGTTCATTCGGGATATTGGGGGCATCGAAATCCCAGTAGGGAACCAAGTCTTCCGGAAGATTCTTGTTGTTGAAGATAAAGTTGTAGACCTTTTCAGCCTGCTCCAGGTATTTGGCATCGTGTGTATAGCGATAGCACATGGTATAGCCGTACAAGGCCCACGCTTGTCCACGTGCCCAAGCAGACTCGTCGGCATAGCCTTGTGCAGTCTGTCTCTTACGGACTTCACCGGTTTCGGGGTCATAATCCACCACATGATAGCAGCTGTTGTCCTCACGGAAATGGTTAGCCATAGTCGTATCGGCGTGCTTCCGGGCTATGTTATAGAAAGTGGAGTCGCCGGACAGCTTGGAAGCTTCGAACAGCAGTTCGAGGTTCATCATATTATCAATGATAACGGGACATTTCCAGCCACGTTCAGCCTGCCACCCCTTGTCTGCATCCCATGACTGAAGTACGCCTGCTGCAGGGCGGAAACGGGTAGACAATGATTTGGCTGTCTGTATGATGACCGGCTTGTACTCCTCCTTACCCGCAAAACGGTATCCGTTCAGGTAGCTGCTGCCAATCATAAAGCCCACATCATGGTGCCAGGTAAGGTATTGTACCGAATCCAAATCCTCGGTATACTTCTCTGCCAGCGGCAGCCACTTCTGGTCACCGGTCAACTCGTACATATGCCAGATATTACCGGGGAAGAAGCCGGAACACCAATCGTCGATAGGTACATAGACAATGTTCCCATCCTTATCAATGGTACGGGGATTAAGGATTTTACCGGATTTTTCGATAATGTCTGTCTGAATTGTCTCCTGAGCCACAGCATTATCAATGTTTTCTTGGATAAAGTTGCTTTCAGCCTGCTTTTGCCCTGCGCAACCTGCCAATACAAGGAGGGAGATTCCCAATGTAGTGAGGACTGTTTTCATAATAAGGGATTTATTTATTAAGAGTTTATGATTTTTCCTGCTGCAAAAGTAGAGCAAGTGTACAGATTTGACCCGCCTAAATAATTCAATTAATGGCTAAAATCGTTACTTTTGCGTCCGGAAGCACATATTTTCCACCCATTAATCATTAATCACTAAACATTAATCATTACTCCCCATGACCGCACAAGAGTTTTTTAAGAACGACCGCTTCGCCACGAATGCAGGTGTAGAACTGATAGAAATAAAGGAAGGATACAGCAAGGCACGCCTGGTTATCACGGCAGAGCATCTCAATGCGGGAGGCCGTACGCAAGGGGGTGCCATCTTCACCCTTGCCGACCTGGCACTGGCAGCAGCAGCCAACTCCCACGGAACATTGGCCTTCTCTCTTTCGTCCAATATCACCTTCCTGCGCAGCAGCGGACCGGGCGATGTACTGTATGCCGAAGCACGCGAACGCTACATCGGCCGCACCACCGGATATTACCAGATCGACGTCACCAACCAGGAGGGAAAACTGATTGCCACTTTCGAATCCAGTGTATTTAGAAAAGGGGATAACATCACTTTTTCCTTACCACAGACGTCATCGGATAGCGGTTGCCCCGGACACTCTTGAAGAATGCCTTGGCCGAACCGAAATTCAAATACATGTCCAAGCGAATGGGAAGGTGGTTCTTATCATCGGATACGAAGAAGGTGATGACCTCCTTCTCCTTACCTTTCTTGTACTCTACGAAAGAGAATACCAAGCAGCGGTAAACGGTGTCGTTATTCGCCTTGACCTCCTCCTTGCCGCGGTAAATCAACGTCTGCTCTTCCACCCTGCGTCCCGTGGCCATGGGAAAGAGTATCTTCTGCCCTACCTTGTAGTCTTTAGGGTCATAAGAGCGCGCCTGCGCCAAAATGCTCAACATATCGAAGATACAGCGACTATCACTGTATTCCATCTCCTGAGCCTCACGCACGGGATTGTGCCAGGTGCGTCTCTGCTTTACATTCGCCAGTCCGTCCGAGTAGGAGAACCAAGCCTCGTCCACCGTATGGCGGCTTCCCTCCTCCGCCGCTTTACGGAAGTAGAGCGGCTCCAACCTATCGCTGACATAACAAGTCAGCGTATCACGCATCTTGAAGAAAAAATCGGTCTTTTTACTGCCTACACAAAGCAAGTTAAAGCGGAATGCAGGCTCGGAATGGTAAGTCGTGGCATTGGTAGTGAGGCTTGCCAACCCCACCTTCTTCCAAATGAACTTCCAATTGAAATATAAATCGTACATGACATGCTCGCCCGACTGGAAAGCTTCATTCTTTGCAGTACATTGGGCCTGAACAGACTGGGAGGTTCCCAAACAGACCGCTCCCACCATTAATAGAATGAACAATTGCTTCCGCCTAATAGCTATGGCCTCTACCACTGTTGCGGCTGCTATTGCCACTGCGGTTATTTTTGTTCCTGTTTTGCTTTTTCTTGTCTTCATCTGGTTTTTGTTTTTTTAGTTCGTCCGGCTTCTGCCTATCCAGGGACTTGGCCTTAATATCCCATTCCTGGGTCAAATCAAAGTTCGCTTTAAGCTCCAGAACCATCGGATAATAGTAAACCATTTCAGGCTGGCGCTTCTCGGCATAGTTTCCCGTATCCCAGACGCCATTCCCATTCGTATCATTTATCAGCCGCGCTCCATATTTGCCCGGATTGAGGAAATAGAAATCGGCTTTCCCATCCACCACCGGCACCGTGCGCAGCACTTTGTCCTGACCGTCCAGTAGTTCCACAAAAGCCAGAGAGTCCGCTCCATGCACATTAAAGAATATCTGCCCGTACTCTTCCAGCTTCTTGGCCTTGAAGTCCTTCTTTATCTTGTCGGAGAACAACCCGTACAACCCGCGTATGGCAGCAGAATCCACTTCAAATGTATAGCTTTCGCCGGGTGCCCATTCGGCAAACAGATTATAACGCTTCAAGTCCAAAGAGTCGCGCATAAAGTCGAACGGGACATCCTGCCACAACGAGTCCACTTTCAGTTTCAGATGGAAAGCGGTGGTATCTATGCTTGCCACCGGCTCCGTAAACGACAGAGTAAGATAATCATATACATCGATTGCAGAAGGGGCATACACATCTACAGCCAGGAATTCCGTCGGCTCGGGCTCTTCCACCTCACCTTCCTTCAACTTCTTCTTTTTCTTCTCACGCTCTTTCTGTTCCTTTTCCTTCGCTTCCTGCTTCTGCTTCTGCTGCTTGTCGTATGTCAACTTCGCCAGCACATTCAAAGTATCGGTACGGGGTACCAATCGTTTCAGGCTATCCGTATACAAATAGGTGATACTCATTTTCAGGGAATCCTGCTTATAGAGCAGAGAATCCTTTATCCAATAATGAATCGTATCGTTCCGGCCGGTAGGCTGTTCTATAACAAACGCATCTTCCTCATTAAAGTTCAATCCTTTCAATAAAGGCAACGTGTCTGCCGGAGCAGTGAAATAGAGCGAAAACTTCTCCGGAGTCAACCGTTCGGCCTTCAAAAAATCGTTGCGAGAAGGAAAGCTCCTTGAAAGCACGCACAGAACATCATCCGGAAAGGTAGTGGGTATGATTGACGTTCTACAATCGTATCTACTGTCAGCGAGTCTATCCAGGTCGTATCCTGGCGCATGCGCTCTTCCATGGAAGGAATGATGATAGAGTCATTAAAAGCTATCACTTCCGTCGGCTGGGAATAGGCAAAATTCTGGTCGGCATCCTGCAAGGCATAAATGCGATAGCTTGCCGGGAGCCACTCCACGGATAGAGAAGCGTCCGCGACTGTCCGTACGCCCCACCCGCTCAAAAGGAAGTTTGGTAAAAAGCGGAGTCGGCCAGATTGGCATGCAGACCGACCAGCATTCCTTTCACCGGTTCAAGATTGGCCGCATTCAGTACTGTACCGGCCACAGCCATAGAGTCGAGACGGTCGCCCGTAGAGAAAGAATAGAAGAAATTCTCCAAGGGATTCCCCTCATTATTATCCTGGATGGCATCACCAAAATCGAATGTATAAGTAGTATTGGGTTTCAATGTATCCTGCAGAGTGATGACCACCTTCTTCCCATTAGACTTAATTTCGGGCTGCTGCACCTGCGGAGGGGATATTACAATCTTCTCATTCGGCTTGTCAAGCTTGATAAATTCATCGAACTCAATGGAAAGTTTATTTTTATTGTGATGGAGTGCGCCGGGCGTGGGAGTACCGGAAATAAAACGCGGAGGAGTCTCATCATAAGGTCCTCCTTCAATACGGCCCACACTGGCACAAGAATACAGTGCGGCAGCTATGGCAACACCCCCCAACAACCTGCGGAAAAGCGGCTTCATTTTAGTATGGCGTTTACGTTCTAACATGCTGCAAAATAAAGGTTATCTGCCAATTAGCGGTATGCTTTACAGTATTTTAATCAAAAAATGTCCTTTCGTTCTCATC
>ENA-OQDL01001102-OQDL01001102.1-human-gut-metagenome-genome-assembly--contig:-NODE-1102-length-14525-cov-3.447909_pt1 | contig 14525 bp, 14 predicted proteins | sample MGYA00242782_ERZ504609 | MGnify/ENA primary metagenome ERZ504609 (study PRJEB26092, sample SAMD00036320) | human gut metagenome | host: Homo sapiens | study: EMG produced TPA metagenomics assembly of... | reverse complement strand
ATGAAAGTATTTGGGAAGAACCTTTTATAAGTACTTCGGCTAATACTATTATGGTGCATATAAGAAATCTTCGGACAAAAATTGAAGAAAATCCTCAAAAGCCTAAAATTATTCAAACTGTTTGGGGAAAGGGGTATCGTCTTGGCTAAATTAAAACGCAACAGTCTTACGAAAGAAATCATTTTCTTAGTTTTATCTGGTTTTGCAGCAGCTTTTATTCTCTTTTTGATCCTTTTTCAGGTAGGAACAACTTTGCTAAGTGAATATTTTACCAGTTCAAATTTCATCTATAATTCAGAAACATCGTACATTAATGAGCTCACAGAATTTGTTCATAAGAAAAAGCTTGCTGCAACAGATACCGACCAACTTGGCGATTGGGCTCATCAAAAGGGAATTCGGCATTTTACTATTTCTCGCGAACGAGTATTAATCTATGACAGTACCTATTCGAACTCTATCGTTCTGGGAAATACTTCTGAATCGGATACTTTACATTACAATTGGCAATATTTTCATACGGTATCTTTTTCTGATGGAGATGCAGACGTTTACATTTATGCGAATTATGAATTGAAGTATTATCTGTTATACTATATAGCTGCCGCATTTATCAGTATTTTTCTATGGATCTTACTTTTCGCTATTGGAATCGGAAAAAATGGTGAACTATATTCAACAGCTAAGTTCTGGTGTAACACAAATTGAATCGGGTGCATTAGACTGCGAAATTCCTATAAAGGGAAATGATGAATTGGCCACTCTTGCACATGGCTTAAATCGAAATGCGTCTTTCCTTGATTGAAAAGCAACTGAAGGAGGCTCAAATGAAATCCGCCCAGGACCAACTTGTACTTAGTATGGCTCATGACTTAAGAACACCTTTAACTGGTCTTATGACATTTTTAGAAATTGCCAGAAAGCAAAATTCCTTGAATGAATGCACAGACTACATTAGTAAAGCTTATGCCAAGACAACACAGATACGTGATTTATCTAACCAGCTCTTTGATTTTTTTCTAATCAACTCAGAGAATCCTATGAAATTAGAGGAGCCGGAAAATGTAGAATATGCATTAGGAGAATACCTTTCCGAACTATGTGGATTGCTGGAAATGGACGGATATCATGTTTCTATAGAAAAACTCCACTGGGAACCGGTACAGATACAAATATGCACAGATTTTGCTGGACGGATTATTGATAATCTTGTTTCTAATATTAAAAAATATGCCCATCCTGATCTGCCGGTTTTTCTGATTTCTGAATACACTAAGACATCTGCCTGTATTACCATCCAAAATACGATCGCTGTTCCTGATCAATTTGTACACGGGACAGGCATTGGTGTCAAAAATATACATGCGATGATGCATCAGATGCATGGACTTTGTCAGGTAAATATTGAATCCGATACTTACTCTATTACCTTGAAATTTCCAGTTATTTAAAAAATATCCTGACAAGCACAGATTTTTCTGCATCTTGTCAGGATATTTTTAAATTCCGATTTTCTCAAAGAAGCTTACGATCCTATGTACAATCTTCCTTCAATTATTTATTTCTCAGATATTCATCGATACCTTTGGCACCTGCTTTACCAGCTCCCATAGCAAGGATAACTGTAGCAGCTCCTGTAACAGCATCTCCACCGGCAAATACGCCTTCTTTAGATGTCTGTCCGTTCTCTTCTTCCGCAACGATACATTTTCTGCGGTTTGTCTCAAGACCTTTTGTTGTAGAAGAGATCAGCGGGTTCGGTGAAGTACCAAGAGACATGATAACTGTATCTACTTCGATGTCGTACTCAGAGCCCTCAATCTCAACCGGACGTCTTCTTCCGGATGCATCTGGTTCGCCAAGTTCCATCTTGATCACTGTCATGCTTGTGATATTACCGTTCTCGTCAACGTTGATCTTCTTCGGATTAGTAAGAAGATCGAAGATGATTCCTTCTTCTTTTGCATGATGAACTTCTTCAGCTCTTGCAGGAAGCTCTGCTTCACTTCTTCTGTATACTACATGAACTTCTGCGCCAAGACGAAGAGCTGTTCTTGCAGCATCCATAGCTACGTTACCACCACCAACAACAGCTACTTTCTTACCGGCAGCGATCGGTGTATCGTAATCATCACGGAAAGCTTTCATGAGGTTACTTCTTGTCAGGTATTCATTTGCGGAGAATACTTCGTTTGCATTCTCTCCCGGAATTCCCATGAACATTGGAAGTCCGGCACCGGATCCGATGAATACTGCCTCGAATCCTTCTTCTTCCATCAGCTGATCGATTGTTGTGGATTTACCGATAACAACGTTTGTCTCAAATTTAACACCGAGCTCTTTTACTTTCTCGATCTCTTTTGCAACGACCTTCTGTTTTGGAAGACGGAACTCAGGAATACCATATACAAGTACTCCACCGAGCTCATGTAATGCTTCGAATACTGTTACATCGTATCCGAGTTTTGCAAGGTCTCCGGCACATGTAAGTCCGGACGGGCCAGAACCGATAACGGCTACTTTGTGACCGTTCATAGTCTCAGCGCCTTCTGGTTTAATATCATTCTCAAGTGCATAGTCAGCAACGAAACGCTCCAGTTTTCCGATAGAAACAGGCTCGCCTTTAATTCCACGGATACATTTTCCCTCACACTGGGATTCCTGTGGGCAAACACGTCCACAGATAGCCGGAAGTGCACTGGATTTACCAATGATCTTGTAAGCTTCTTCAATGTTTCCTTCTTTTACCTGCTGGATAAATGCCGGAATGTTGATGGATACAGGACAACCCTGGATACATTTTGCATTCTTACAGTTAAGGCATCTTGTAGCCTCTTCCATTGCTTCTTCTTTGTTATAACCGAGACAAACTTCTTCAAAGTTTGTTGCGCGTACTTTTGGATCCTGCTCTCTTACAGGTACTTTTTTCATCATATCAGCCATTATTCGTCACCTCCACAATGTCCGCATCCGCCGTGATGTGTATCGCCTTCCTGAAGCTTCAGCATTGCGCGTCCTTCTTCAGATTTGTACATCTGGCTTCTCTTCATCGCCTGATCAAAGTCAACAAGGTGTCCGTCGAACTCTGGTCCGTCAACGCATGCAAATTTAATCTCATCTCCAACCTGAAGACGGCAGGCACCACACATACCTGTTCCGTCTACCATGATCGGGTTCATGCTGACGATAGTTGGAATCTCAAGTTTCTTTGTTAAGAGACAGACAAATTTCATCATGATCATCGGTCCGATCGCAACGCAGACATCGTATTTATTTCCGTTGTTTACAAGTTCTTCTACCATAGTTGTAACCATTCCGGCATGTCCGTAGGAACCGTCATCTGTACATGGGTAGTAATTACCTGCAACAGCTTCCATCTGATCTTCAAGGATCAGCATATCTTTTGTCTTAGCACCAACGATAACATCAGCATCGATTCCGTGTGCTTTCAACCATTTTACCTGTGGGTAAACCGGAGCAGCCCCAACTCCACCGGCTACAAACAGCATCTTCTTATTCTTAAGGGACTCAAGGTCTTCATGAACAAACTCAGAAGCGCATCCAAGCGGACCTGTAAAGTCACGGAAACTGTCTCCGGCTTTGAGTTCTCCCATTTTCACTGTAGAAGCTCCAACTTCCTGGAAAACGATTGTGATTGTTCCTGCTTCTCTGTCATAATCACAGATTGTCAGCGGAATACGTTCACCTTTCTCGTCCATTTTAACGATGACAAACTGACCAGGCTGACAGTGACTTGCTACACGTGGTGCATGAACATCCATCAGATAAATCTTATCAGCCAGTTTTTCAGCTTTTAATATCTTATACATGTTTCTCCTCCTTGTAAATAAATCGACGTTATTATCTTCAAACATTGTGTAAACAATAACAACTCGCTCTTTGTTAATAATACGACACTTCAGCTATGAATTCAAGTAAAACATACGGGCAGACACACAATTTCATGCATCTACCCGTATCGTTTAGGACAAGTTTACAGCGTTATCTTATTTTATAAGAACACTGAAACCTTTATTAATTTTTGATTTTAGAAATCAACTTCTGTTCCGTAGTATGTACATGTAAGAAGTTTAGCCATAGCAGCAGGATCGATTGCACGTGGGTTGGATCCTGTACAGGCATCTCCTACAGCCAGTTCTGCAATCTTGTCAACTTTCTCTTTGAATTCTTCTTCATTGATTCCGAAGTCTTTCAGAGTCTTAGGAATATTCAGTCTTACATTGAACTCATCAATCTTCTCAACAAGGCTGTTGATCAGAGCCTGCTCAGATGTTCCGGCAAGTCCCATTCTGCGTGCGATTTCAGCATAACGTTTTGCAGCTACAACGTCTTTTGCGTTGTATTTGATAACGTATGGAAGGTAAATTGCGTTAGCACATCCGTGCGGAATATGTCCTGTAGAGAATGCAGCACCTGTTTTATGAGCCATTGAATGAACGATACCAAGTAATGCATTAGAGAATGCCATTCCTGCAAGGCACTGTGCATAGTGCATCTGCTCTCTTGCAACCATATCACATTTGTAAGATCCTGGCAGATAATCAAGAACCATCTCAATTGCCTGCAGTGCAAGTGGATCTGTGAAAGGTCCGTTCAGTGTGGATACATATGCTTCAATTGCATGTGTAAGAGCATCCATACCTGTATATGCAACCTGTTTAACCGGGAGTCCTGCAACAAGGTCAGGATCAACGATTGCAACATCTGGTGTGATGTTGAAGTCAGCCAGTGGATATTTCACACCAGTCTGATAGTTTGTGATAACTGAGAATGCTGTAACCTCTGTAGCTGTTCCTGAAGTTGTAGGAATTGCTGCAAATTTAGCTTTCTGTCTCAGTTCCGGGAAGCTGAATGGTGTGATCAGGTCTTCAAAGGAGATCTCCGGGTACTCATAGAATGCCCACATAGCTTTCGCTGCATCGATTGGTGATCCACCACCCATAGCAACGATCCAATCCGGCTCGAAAGCACGCATTGCTTCTGCACCTTTCATAACAGTCTCAACTGACGGATCTGGCTCAACACCTTCAAACAGCTGAACTTCCATTCCGCCTTCTTTCAGATAATTAACTGCTTTATCCAGGAATCCCTGACGTTTCATAGAACCGCCACCAACTACAAGAATGGCTTTCTTTCCTTTCAGGTTCTTCAGTTCTTCCAGACATCCTTTTCCATGATAAATGTCTCTTGGTAAGCAAAATCTACTCATAACAAATCTCTCCTTTTTTATGTAGTATTGTTATTTTTTTAACAGATATTATTATAACTCTGTATGCTAAAAAAGCAACCCTATTTTGGAAAATTTACATAACATTTTCCAAAATCAAGGTTACTTTCTAGTTACTTTACACAGTTTACTTAATATGTAGTAATATAGTTTCGTGTTGTTACTTCCGTTGCTTTTCCATTTTTATCGTTCACGAGAATTGCTGAAAAAGTTGTTTGTGAATTTTCTGGCATATCAATCGGGTCAGTATATTTCTCAGAGGATGCGGTTGGAGTTGAACCGTCCATCGTGTAGTATGCCGTATATCCATCCGGCACCGTAATCGTGATCTGTGTGGCTGTACTATATTGTCCGGTTGATGGAGAAACTGCCGGAGCTTCTACAAGTGGAAATTCAATGGAATATTTTGCACTGGAAACAGCACTTGGTATTCCCTTTTTATTAACAGCAATTGCACGGATCTCTGTGTCACCTTCAGACTGAAGCAAAACAGCTTCTTTGTATTCTGTACTTGACTCCGTCGGATCAGAACCATCTGTTGTATAATAAATCGTTCCTCCTGTAGCAGATGTTAATGTTACCTGCTGTACTTCATCATAGGTGCCTTCTTTCAAACTGAATTCAGGAGCAGCAGAAACATAATCATTCATAGCAGATAATACATTCTTATCTTCACAATCCTGCAGGAGATCAGAAATCTTATTCGGCTGTTCTGTTTTCTCATAGAATTTTACTGCAGCTTTATAGAGATTTACATTCGACGGTTGTGTCTCCAGTGCGTTGAGATAGACGCTCTCTGCACTGTCCAGATCATCCTGGGCAACATAGATATTAGCAAGTCCGGTATAAGCCTCTGCCTTTGATTTATCCTTTATAATTGCTCTGTTAAAATAATTCTCTGCAGAAGTATAGTTACTATTCTGCAGTGCGGCATTCCCTTTTTTGATCATGCCTGTATAGGAATTCTGATATCCGATATAAATTCCGACACCAACCAAAAGAATGAGCAGGAAAAAAACCGTAAGTAATTTTTGGCGTTTTTTTCTGGCAGCTTCTTGTTTTTTGATCTGCTGCAGGCGTCTGCTTTCAGTAGATGTCCGGCGCAGATTCTCTGTTGACTGACGGGCATCCTGATAACGCTTTGCATCTGTTTTCTGACGTTGTCTTTGCGCTCTCTGGCGCCGTAGCTGCTCTCTTCGCTCTTCTCTTACTTTATCCAGTTCCGCCTGGCTTAAGACGCGTGTGGAATTCGGATTCGATCGTTGATTTTGTCGATTTCTGTTCTGTTGGTTTTGGCTCACATTCTGTCTTCGGACTACATCTGCCTGGATCTGACGTGTAGCTCCGGCTACTGAGCCTTTCACTTCGCGTGCGAGTACGTCTTCCAGAGGGTTATAATCTGGTACAATCTGTACTTCAGCACCGCATACGGGACAAATCAACTGATCGTCTGGTATATTTGCTCCGCAATGTGTACACCTCATTTACAAGCTCCTCCTACTTACGAACTGTTTCAACACAATTATTCATCAGCATCGCAATTGTCATTGGACCAACACCCCCCGGCACCGGCGTGATTGCAGAAGAATGAGGTTCAACATCCGCAAAATCAACATCTCCGCAAAGATGGTTCGCTTCATCACGATGCATTCCTACATCGATGACAACAGCTCCCTCTTTGATATATTCAGATGTGATAAAACGCTCTTTTCCAATTGCAACAATCAGGATATCTGCTCGTTTTGCTACTTCTTTAAGATCTTTTGTTCGGGAATGTGCAACGGTTACAGTTCCATTTTCACGAAGCAAAAAGGGCTGCCATTGGTTTACCGACGATATTGCTTCGCCCAATGATCACACATTCTTTTCCTTCAATCGAAATATTGGATCTTTTCAAAAGCTGAATGATTCCGGCCGGAGTACAGGATAAAAATCCTTTTTCTCCGATCCAGAGTCTTCCAACACTTACAGGATGGAATCCATCCACATCCTTATTCGGTGAAATTGTACGGATGATCTTATCTTCATCAATATGATCCGGTACCGGAAGCTGTACAAGAATTCCGTTTACGCTTTCATCCGCATTTAACTCTTCTACTAACTTAATCAGTTCTTCTTCCGAAGTCTCTTCCGGAAGTTCATATGATCTGGATTCTACCCCGATATAGGCGCATGCCTTTTTCTTGTTTCTGACATATACAGAAGAAGCCGGATCACTTCCCACCTGAATAACAGCAAGGCAAATATCAATGCCTTCTGCCTTAAACTGTGCGACTTCTTCTTTCAACTCATCTTTAATCTGCTGAGAGATTAATTTACCATCTATCAACTGTGCCATGTGTATCTCCTTAATTAATTATCTAACTCCATGAAAACAATTGGCATTGCCGGTCAAAAAATACTATGACCGGCAGCCAATCATAAAAAACTTTAGAAAAGTCCGGTGATCTTTCCGTCATCTGTAACGTCGATTCCGTTTGCAGCAGGAACTTTTGGAAGTCCAGGCATTGTCATAACAGCGCCCGTCAGTGCGACAACAAAACCGGCTCCTGCACTTACATATACCTCGCGGATATGAATATCAAAGTTTTCAGGTCTTCCAAGCTTTGTAGCGTCATCTGAAAGAGAATACTGATTCTTTGCCATACAGATCGGGAAAGAACCAAATCCCATAGATTCAATCTTGGCGAGCTGTTTCTCAGCTGCAGGTTCATATACAACATCATGTGCGCCGTAAATCTCCTGTGCGATTGTACGGATCTTGTCTTTCAGAGAAAGCTCATCATTATAAAGCGTATGGAAATCACTTTCTTTTGTCTCAAGTGTCTCAAGAACCTTCTGCGCAAGATCTACACCGCCTTCTCCGCCTTTCTCCCACACTTCTGAGAGGGCAAACTCGCATCCGCGTTCACGACAGAATTTTTCAATAAATGCATTTTCAGCATCCGTATCTGTTACAAATGAATTCAGTGTAACGATTACCGGTACACCGTATTTCTGAATATTTTCAATATGTTTCTCAAGATTTACAATACCTTTTGCAAGGGCATCCAGGTTCTCTTCTGCAAGGTCAGCCTTTGCAACGCCACCGTTATACTTTAATGCACGTACTGTTGCAACTAAAACTACTGCGTCTGGTTTCAGACCTGCCATACGGCATTTGATATCAAAGAATTTCTCAGCGCCAAGATCTGCACCAAATCCGGCTTCTGTGACAGTGATGTCACTTAACTTCAGAGCCATCTTTGTTGCACGTACACTATTGCAGCCATGTGCAATGTTTGCAAATGGACCGCCATGTACTAATGCCGGTGTATGCTCAAGTGTCTGGATCAGGTTTGGCTTGATCGCATCTTTCAGAAGTGCAGCCATAGCACCTGTTGCCTGAAGATCATCTGCTGTAACAGGTTCTCCCTTGAAATTGTAAGCAACAATGATTCTTCCAAGTCTGCGTTTAAGATCAGCAAGATCATCTGCAAGACAGAGGATCGCCATGATCTCAGATGCCACTGTAATGACAAAATGATCTTCACGGACCATACCGTCTGTTTTGCGTCCAAGTCCGACAACAATATTTCTGAGAACACGATCATTCATATCGACACAACGTTTCCATACAACCTGTCTTGGATCAATACCAAGTGTATTTCCCTGCTGGATATGATTATCGAGCATTGCTGCAAGAAGGTTGTTTGCTGAAGTGATCGCATGAAAGTCTCCTGTAAAATGCAGGTTCAGATCTTCCATAGGAACGACCTGGGCATATCCGCCACCGGCTGCTCCACCTTTGATTCCGAAACATGGTCCGAGAGATGGCTCGCGAAGTGCGATCATTGCCTTTTTTCCAAGTTTTGCAAATGCCTGTCCGAGACCTACAGATGTTGTAGTCTTACCCTCTCCGGCCGGAGTAGGATTGATTGCTGTTACAAGTACAAGCTTTCCATCCTCGTTATCTTTGATTCTGTTCCAGAGTTCATCGGAAAGTTTTGCCTTATATTTTCCATAAAATTCAAGTTCATCTTCTGAAATACCGGCCTGTACCGCTACCTCTTTGATGTGTTTCATTTCTGCTTCCTGTGCAATCTGAATATCTGTTTTCATCTTTCCCTCTCCTTTGTATCACTTTTGGTGTTTTTAGATTTTACGAAGTCTGATTCTGCATATATTCTGCAAATTCTTCTTTTGTCATAAGCACTTTTCTTGGTTTTGTTCCTTCCTCAGGACCTACAACACCAGCTTCACATAGCTGATCCATAATTCTGGCAGCACGGTTGAAACCAATCTTGAACATCCTCTGAAGCATACCAATCGATGCTTTTTCCTTGTCGATGATCAGATTCCCTGCATCTGCAAAATAGACATCCCTGCTGTTCTCGCTGTCCTGCTGTCCCGGAAGCATTCCCTGACCCGGAAGATCTGCGCTGCTTGAAATCTGTTCTTCTAGTTCATTACTGTACGAGGTATTTCCGTTCTTGTCAATCAAATAATCAACAACTTTTTGAACTTCTTCGTCCGAAACGAAAGATCCCTGCACCCTGACAGGTTTTGGATATCCGGATGGATAAAAGAGCATGTCTCCCTTTCCCAGAAGCTTTTCAGCACCATTCATATCGATAATTGTCCTTGAATCGACACCTGATGATACAGAAAAAGCAATTCGGGAAGGCATGTTTGCTTTGATCAATCCAGTAATAACATTTACAGATGGTCTCTGTGTTGCAAGAATCAAATGAAGTCCCGCTGCTCTGGCCAACTGTGCCAGACGACAGATAGCACCTTCTACTTCTCCCGGAGCAACCATCATAAGATCAGCAAGCTCGTCAATGATAATTACAATCTGAGGAAGCTTTTTCTGAATCTCCGGTCCGGTTTCCCCATGTTTGACCTTTTCATTAAAGCCCTTTAAATCACGTACATTGTACTGTGCAAAAAGTTTGTAACGCTTTTCCATCTCAGCAACTGCCCAATTCAAAGCACCTGCCGCCTTTTTCATATCTGTGACAACCGGAATCATCAGATGTGGAATTCCGTTATATACACTTAGTTCCACAACTTTTGGATCGACAAGGATCAGTTTAACATCATCAGGATCTGCCTTATAAATAACACTCATGATCAGGGTGTTGATGCAGACAGATTTACCGGATCCCGTTGCACCTGCAACAAGAAGATGCGGCATCTTGGCAATGTCAGTCACAACAACCTTTCCGGCAATATCTTTACCAACTGCAAATGAAATTGGCGATTTACTGTTTTTGAACTCTTTTGACTCCAGCAGATCTCCCAGCATAACCGCTGTATTTTCACTGTTCGGAACTTCGATACCGACCGCGGCTTTACCAGGGATTGGAGCTTCAATTCTCAGATCTGCAACTGCAAGATTTAGCTTGATATCATCTGCAAGTCCAACAATCCGGCTTACTTTTACGCCCTGTTCCGGTTGAAGTTCATATCTTGTAACAGATGGACCACAGCTTGCGTTTGTTACATGTACTCCAACTCCAAAATTCTGTAGTGTCTGTTCCAGTTTTAAAGCCGTGGCACGAAGGTGTTCATCCGAATCACCGCCGCCTTTCTTCCCCTTCTTTAACAGATTCAGCGGAGGTGTATGATAAACCGGCCGTGGTTTTTTGCTCCTGTTCCCGTATGGTCTGTTCTACACTGGCAGTCTCTGCGGCAACCGCCTGCGCGTCTTTTTTGCTGCTTTTTCTGGAATGCTCCTGTTTTATCTCCGGGCTATTTTCAATCATAGGATCCGCAGCCGGATCATGTTCAGAACTCATCTCGTTTTCTTGTCGGGAAGCGGGTGTCTGTACCGGTTCAAGATGCAGTGCATCGTCAAATGGAATCTCTTCCTGTACATCCATTGCCGGTTCTGCTCTGTTAATGACAAAATGATCTTCAAAGGAATCCGTCAGATCTTTTGAATCCGGCTCTTTCTCCGGGACAAGTTCTGTCATTTCAGGTGATTTTGGAGTCCGCCCAAAGCCACCAACAGGTGATTCTTCCTCTGAAAGAAGCGTTGTGGCGAACGTAATACCTGATGCTTTAAGGTCTGTCCGCTTTGTGCGTTTCTTTTTCTCACTTGGAGAAGATGCATCTGCCTGTAAAGTTTCTACTTTTTCTCTTTGCTTCAACGCAAGTGCCTCTTTGCGGGCATCCCTCTCAAGTGTACGGATCTCAGCAGTTTCCCGATGTTTCCGTTTCACTTCCTGGTAAGCTTTCTTTCCCTGTCTTCCAAGTGGAGCTAATAAAGAACGTTCTGTTACCAGAATGATACAAATGATTGAGAAAATGATCAAAATAACATAAGTACCTGCTTCTCCAATCAGTGGACATAAAATACTGATCAGAATTCCGCCAAGTAATCCACCCGCATTTTTATCAGCACTGGAATCTTTGTAGTAAGATAAAACAGATGTTCCGGCAGTATATGGATGAAACATCAATTCTAAAATTCCACAAAGGAGAATGACCAGAACAATTGCGGCACCTACTTTTATGTAAGCATGAGGATTTCCTTTATTGGAAATATAAAAAGTAACTGCTCCGAAAAATACAAATGGAAATAAATATGCCATTGCTCCTACAAGTCCAAATCCTACGGAAGAAATTGCTCCTCCCGCTATGCCACCCATACCAAAATTACTCAGGATAAGAAGGATACAGATGGCAAGGGAACCCAATAGAAGGATTTCTGAACGGATTTCCTGACTTTGTGCTGTATTATTTATATGATTTGAAGTTCTTTTTGTCTTACTGCCAGAACTTTTCTTTGTGGAGGCAGAAGCTTTTTTTGTTGTCGATGTTTTCTTAGTTGTAGCATTTTTTGCTGCTTTCGTTATATTGTTAGTAGAACTTTTTTCGTATTTGTAGATTTTGCAGCCATCTGATTCCCCCTTGATTATTATACCATTGTACTGGTTCAATCAAACGATAGATTGAATACATACTATTTCAAGTATAACATCAAATAAAATTCATGTCATTACAAAATTTCTTTGATCGGATGCCATTTTTTTTGTTCTATATTTACATTTCCAAACGTTTTTCTCGTTTTTCATCAATCAATTCATAGAGTTTTTTTAAATGCCTGGTGAATGCCTCCGACTTCGTCGATAATTCCTTCTCTTACAGCTTCTTTCTCCTTCTAAACAGTGTTCCTACATCCTTTACAAGCTGGGTGGGGTTTAGCATCAGATCAACAAGACGTTTTTCTGTGATTTTAGAGTGTGCGGCAATAAATCCGGCAATTCTGTCCTGTGTACGTTCCATATTTCTCAGGCTCTGCGTCACACCGATGAAAGTACCGTTTGAGCGAACCGGATGAACAACCATGGTTCCTGTCGGTACGATAAAGGAATAATCTGCCGAAACAGCAAGAGGACCGCCAATAGAATGACTTCCACCAAGGACAAGAGAAACGGTTGGTTTTCCCAAAGAAGCTATCATCTCCGCAATTGCAAGTCCGGCTTCCACATCTCCCCCAGTGTATTTAATAAAATGAGAACCCCCTCTACTTCATCGCTTTCTTCAGCTTCAGCCAGCTGTGGGAGTAAATGTTCGTACTTTGTTGCTTTTGTATTATTTGATACTGTTTCATGTCCTTCAATTTCACCTATAATTGTCAGAAGACGAATTTTGTAATTCTTTTTATTTTCATTTAACATTAACGCACCAAATTCTTTGATTTCATCTGATTTTTTGCTTTTTTTCCCTCGTTCATTATCAATATGCCTCCTGTTGAAAGTAAATAATACCATTACTAGAATGCACAGAATACGAGAAAATATGTATTGTATCCAATTCTGCATATCAATCCCTACAATTTAGACAAAAGAGCTGACTACTGTTTAGAAACTACAATTCGGATACAAAAACAGGAGGTATGGATACAAAATCATAGGAATCCATACCTCCCGAATCATATGTAATTAATATTAATCTTCCAGTGCCTGTTCTACATCGGCAATCAGATCTTCAATATTCTCAATTCCAAGACTGAAACGAATCAGATCCGGCTGTACACCTGCTTCCAACAGTTCCTGCTCATTCATCTGTCTGTGTGTATGACTTGCAGGATGAAGTACGCAGCTTCTTGCGTCTGCTACATGAGTTACAATCGCAACCAGTTTCAGTTTGTCCATCATCTTAACTGCTGCTTCTCTTCCGCCCTTTAATCCAAAAGTAATAACACCGCATGTTCCATCCGGCATATATTTCTGAACAAGATCATAATCCTTGCTTCCCGGAAGTGACGGACAGTTAACCCATGCTACTTTCTCATGTCCCTGGAGATACTGAGCCATCTTTACTGCATTCTCACAATGTCTTGGTACTCTCAAATGAAGACTCTCGAGTCCAAGGTTCAGAAGAAATGCATTCTGTGGAGACTGGATCGATCCAAGATCTCTCATCAGCTGTGATGTTGCCTTTGTTATATAAGCAGCTTTGCCAAACTTTTCTGTGTATACAATTCCGTGATAAGTCTCATCCGGTGTTGTAAGTCCGGCAAACTTGTCTCCGTAAGCAGCCCAGTCAAAGTTTCCACTATCAACGATTGCTCCACCAACACAGGCTGCATGACCGTCCATATATTTTGTTGTTGAATGAGTAACAATATCTGCTCCCCATTCAAACGGGCGGCAGTTGATCGGTGTTGCAAATGTATTATCTACGATTAATGGAACATTGTGTGCATGTGCTGCTTTGGCAAACTTCTCAAAATCAAAGATAGTCAATGCAGGATTGGCAATTGTCTCTCCAAAAACCAGCCTTTGTGTTCTCCTGGAATGCTGCATTTAATTCCTCTTCTGTGCAGTCAGGGTCAACAAATGTTGCTTTACGCCCATTTACGAATTGTATGAGCAAACAGGTTGTAAGTACCTCCATACAACGCAGATGCACATACGATGTGATCACCTTCTTCAGCAATATTCATGATAGCATAGAAGTTTGCTGCCTGTCCGGAAGAAGTCAGCATTGCTGCTACTCCGCCTTCCATATCACAGATCTTAGCTGCTACCGCATCATTCGTCGGGTTCTGAAGTCTGGTATAAAAATATCCGGACTCTTCAAGATCAAACAGTCGTCCCATCTGATCACTGCTTGTATAACGGAATGTTGTGCTCTGAACGATCGGGAGTACAGACTTTCAAGGCTTTTCCCGTCTATTTGTACCTTTCGGGCTGTTGCGTCCTCTATGCGCTTCGTATAGACTTCAACACGCTTTAGTTCTTGATACACCAGTTCTACCGCAAGCTGCGGGTTTACCCTT
>ENA-OQDL01001101-OQDL01001101.1-human-gut-metagenome-genome-assembly--contig:-NODE-1101-length-14533-cov-2.908996_pt1 | contig 14533 bp, 19 predicted proteins | sample MGYA00242782_ERZ504609 | MGnify/ENA primary metagenome ERZ504609 (study PRJEB26092, sample SAMD00036320) | human gut metagenome | host: Homo sapiens | study: EMG produced TPA metagenomics assembly of... | reverse complement strand
GACAACTTTATTATTTAAGACGATGGAAGAAAGACGAAGAGCAGCGGATGCATTGAGTAAGATTGAAGACATTCAGTTTTCAAGTTCTCTTCCAAAGAATCTTGAGATTTCTAAGAAAGGCTGTAATAAAGGAGATGGTCTGTTCCATCTTGCAAAGATCTTGAATATTCAAAAAGAAGAGATTATGAGTTGTGGGGATGCAGACAATGACAGAGAACTTTTAGAAAGTGCAGGACTTGCGGTTGTTATGGAAAATGGCCTTGATTCTATGAAAGCGATCGCAGACTATATTACGGTTTCCAATCAGGAAAATGGAGTCGCAAAGGCAATGGAGAAATTTGTATTAAGGTAAAGAATCTTAAAAATAACAAAAAACAACTTGCTTCACATAAAAAATAATGATAATATGTTCAAGTTGTTATAAATATGGATGGTCCTCTGTTACATTTGGTATTTAAGAAACATCTAAAAACGTTCAAGGAGGAACAACAATGAGCGCACAGGATATTATTAAAAGCATCGAAGATGCACAGTTAAGAGAAGTTGCTGATAAATCAAACGAGGGACACTGTAAGAGTTCACGCGAAAGTAAAAGAAGGAAACCGTGAAAGAATTCAGGTTTTCGAAGGAACAGTCATCAAAAGACAGAATGGTGGAGCACGCGAAACATTTACTGTAAGAAAACAGGCAAGTGGTGTTGGTGTTGAAAAAACATGGCCAGTACATTCTCCAATCATCGAAAAGATTGAAGTAGTAAGACGTGGTAAAGTAAGACGTGCTAAATTATACTACTTACGTGATCGTGTTGGTAAAGCAGCAAAAGTAAAAGAAAGAGTATAATCAGACAAAGATTGTCAAAAGAGAGGGATAGGCTGTATAGCTTATCCCTGTTTTAGTATACAGGAATTTTACGAATCTTTTTATACGAAGAGGAAAGGAGTTCTTCTATGAGGAAAGGATACACAGTAACCTATCAGATGCGCAAGAAACAGCGTCAGCAAAGGGAAATCGTGATTCAGTATGTCTTAAAATTTGTCGGAGTTGTGTTACTGGCATTTTTGTTAGTAAGATTTGTGTGTTTCAGTTTTACGATTCAAGGTGATTCTATGTCACCAACGATTGAAAGAGGTGAAAAACATCTGGTGAATCGCCTGATCTATCAGATCAAGGGACCAAGTAGGTATGATGTGGTCATATTTAAATCAGATGACAAGAATGGAAATTACTATGTAAAACGAGTGATAGGTCTTCCGGGAGAAAAGGTTCAGATCAAAAACGGCAGAATCTATGTAAACGGAAAGAAAACAAAAGCATTTTCAAGTCAGAAGATTTTATCTGCAGGATTAGCAGCAGATGAGATTACATTAAAGAGTAAGCAGTACTTTGTTGTGGGAGATAACTATAATAATAGTGAAGATTCCAGAAGTGCGAGTGTTGGAAATATCAAAAGAACAAATATCATTGGAAAGGTCGGTATCAAATACTGGCCGTGGTAAACAGAGGGAAGGAGAAATAAAGAATGGATTTTCAGTGGTACCCGGGTCATATGACCAAAGCAAAACGTATGATGCAGGAAAACATGAAACTGATCGATATTATGATCGAACTTGTGGATGCAAGAATTCCACTAAGCAGCAGAAATCCGGATATTGACCAGTTGGCAGCGAACAAGTCACGATTGATCTTGTTAAATAAGACAGATATGGCAGATGAACGTGTGACTGCACAGTGGGAAGAATATTTTAAAGAAAAAGGATTCTATGTAGCAAGAACAAATGCAAGATCAGGAAAAGGTGTCAAAGGTACACAGGCGATCGTGATGGATGCCTGCAAGGAAAAACTTGAGAGAGATAGAAAACGTGGGATTAAAAACCGTCCGATCAGAGCAATGATCGCAGGAATCCCAAACGTTGGAAAATCAACATTTATCAACAGTCTGGTTGGAAAAGCCTGTACAAAAACAGGAAATAAACCAGGAGTTACAAAAGGAAAACAGTGGATCAAATTAAATAAGAATATTGAATTATTAGATACCCCTGGAATTTTATGGCCTAAATTTGAAGACCAGCAGGTTGGGCTTCGTCTGGCATTGATCGGATCGATCAGAGATGAAATCCTCAATCAGGATGAAATGGCGATCGAACTGATCGAGTATTTAAAAAATCATTATCAGGGAATTCTTGCTGATCGCTATCAAGTAGATGAAAATGAAGATAAAGTGAAAATCTTAGAACAGATTGCGCTAAATCGTAATTGTAAGATGAAAGGAAATGAATTAGATTACGAAAAAGCATCAAAGATCGTATTAGAGGAATTCCGAAATGGGAAATTAGGAAAAATTTCTCTGGAAACACCAGAAGAAGGGACAAAAGAGGCATAAAAGCCTTTGAGGGGCAGATATAAGAATGTTTAAAAGTATTCTAAGGTTGCTGGGTACCATTTTGATCGCGGTTGCATTTGCAATTTGTTCTTATTATGTGTGTTGGTGAACGGACGAAAGTAAGTGGACATTCAATGGAACCGCACTTGCATGATCATGATCAAGTGTTGTTAGATAAGTTAACATATCGTTTTCGGGATCCTAAACGATATGAGATTATTGTATTTCCAGGACCAGAAGGTGGCGATCAGTTTTTTGTAAAGCGAGTGATCGCACTTCCAGGAGAAACGGTAAAGATCACAAAAGGAAAAGTCTATGTAAATGACAAAGAAGTAAAAGATTATTCCAAAGATCATACGACAGATTCATGTGAATTAAAAGGAAAGTTTCATCTTTCATCAGATGAATATTTTGTTTTAGGAGATAACAGAGATAATAGTAATGACAGTAGATATAAAGAGGTTGGTCCAGTAAAGAGGTCAAAGATCACAGGGAGGATTATTTTCCGGTTTTATCCATGGAAGAATGCAGGTGTGATCCGGCCATAGGAAGGGTTTTAAGACTTATGACAAAGAAAGAAGAACGAGAAGCCAAGAAGTTAGAAAAATTAAGGCTTGAGAAAGAAAGAATGTATGAGATGTTTTCTTTTGAAAGAGAATATGGAAATCATCAGGCGATTTGTGGAATTGATGAAGTTGGAAGAGGACCATTTGCAGGACCTGTTGTTGCGGCTGCAGTGATTTTGCCAAAAGACTGTGATATTTTATATCTGAATGATTCCAAAAAGCTTTCAGAGAAGAAAAGGGAGCTTTTATATGATGAGATTTATGAGAAAGCAGTTGCAATCGGTATTGGAATGTCTTCAGAAGAAGTGATCGATGAGATCAATATCCTGCAGGCAACTTATAAGGCAATGCAGCAGGCAATTTCAAAGCTTTCGATAAAACCAGATCTTTTATTGAATGATGCGGTCACAATTCCAGATGTTGAGATCGAACAGATTCCGATCATCAAAGGAGATGCAAAAAGTGCATCGATCGCAGCGGCAAGTATTGTTGCGAAAGTTACAAGGGACCGTATGATGAAAGAATATGATATAATTTATCCGGGATATGACTTTGCAAAAAATAAAGGATATGGAACCAAAGCACATATTGAAGGAATCAAAAAGCAGGGAATCTGTGATATCCATAGAAGAACATTTGTAAAGAAATACATATAAAAAACAAAAAAGTATATATAATATGAAGAAAAATAACAGGGAGACAGGGGCAAAAGCAGAAGCGATTGCCTGTTGGTTTCTGAAACAGCAAGGATATGACGTCCTTGAACAAAACTTTTATACAAAAGTCGGAGAGATTGATATTATAGCAAAAGAAGATCAGACATTGGTATTTGTGGAAGTAAAATACAGAAAAGATGACAAAAAGGGATATCCGGCACAAGCTGTAGACCAAAGAAAACAGCAGAAGATCCGAAAGAGTGCAATGATTTATTTAAAGAAGAATCATCTATCTTTTGAACAGCCGATCCGTTTTGATGTAGTGGAGATTTTAGGAAAGAAGATCAGGGTGATAAAATATGCATTTTAAAAAATCAAACGATAATCAGTCTACGATATTACATGAGGGGTCTGTTCCATATCTGACATTTAAAAAATTGGATCAGGCAGGAGTCAGACATGGATTTTCAACACGTATGGGTGGAGTCAGCGAAGGAATGTTTTCCACGTTGAATTTAAGCTATAACCGTGGAGATAAAAAAGAAGCTGTGGATGAAAATTTCAGAAGAATCTCAGAAGCGATCGGATTCGATCATACAAAGCTGGTATTTTCAAATCAGATTCATGAGACGAGAATCCATAAGGTAACGAAAGAAGATTGTGGAAAAGTTATGAAAGATATGGATGGTCTTGCTACAAATGAGCAGGGGATTCCGCTTTATACAGGATATGCAGATTGTGTGCCTTTGTTTTTTTATGATCCGGTAGAAAAGGCTGCAGCTTTAGCACATTCAGGATGGAGAGGCACTGTTGGAAGAATCGGTGCCAAGATGGTACAATTTTTAGAAAATGAATATGGAAGTAAAAAGGAAAATATCATCGCAGCCATTGGACCATCAATCTGCCGAAGTTGCTACGAGGTTAGTGAAGATGTTGCAGATGAGTTTAAAAAAGAACTGACAGGACATGATGCAAAAGAATTTTTGGATGATAAAGGGAATGGAAAATACCAGCTTGATCTCTGGAAAGCAAATGAGATTATTTTGACAGAAGCAGGAATCCGTCCAGAAAATCTTGATATTACAGATATCTGCACATGTTGTAATCCTGATACTACTGTTTTCGCATAGAGCAAGTCATGGGAACGTGGTATCTGGCAGCATTTATTGTGTTATAAAAAGGTAAATAAAAAGAATATATCTTGTGAAATTCTTCACACTGGACGAATTTCATAAGATAAGGTATACTAAGAAACAGTACAGGTTTTGAAACATTTAGAGAGGTATATAGATTATGAGTAAGCCGATCATTGCCATTGTAGGAAGACCGAATGTAGGAAAGTCTACATTGTTTAATGCACTGGCAGGAGAAAAAATTTCAATTGTTAAAGATACACCAGGAGTTACAAGAGACCGTATCTATGCAGATGTGACATGGTTAAACTATCAGTTTACATTGATTGATACAGGTGGTATTGAACCAGACAGTGGTGATCTATTATTAAGCCACATGAGAGGACAGGCAGAGATCGCAATGGAGACAGCAGATGTGATCATCTTCCTTACAGACGTAAGACAGGGGCTTGTCGATGCAGATTATCAGGTGGCAGATATGTTAAGACGATCAGGGAAACCAATTGTGTTAGCAGTCAATAAAGTAGATAATTACGAAAAATTCGTTCTGGATACTTATGAATTTTACAATCTGGGGCTTGGAACACCATTTCCAGTTTCAGCGAATTCCAAGATTGGATTTGGTGATCTGTTAGATGAAGTTCTTGTTCACTGCAATCCACAGGATGCAGATGAGAAAGAAGATGAAAGACCAAGAGTTGCAATCATCGGAAAGCCAAATGCAGGAAAATCTTCATTGATCAATAAATTATTGGGAGAAGACCGTCTGATCGTTTCTGATATTGCAGGAACAACAAGAGATGCGATTGATACAACGGTCAAACGTAATGGAAAAGAATATGTATTCATCGATACAGCCGGACTTCGAAAGAAAGCCAGAGTCAAAGAAGATATCGAACGTTACAGTGTGATCCGTACGGTTGCAGCAGTAGAACGTTGTGATGTGGCGATCTTAGTCATTGATGCGGAAGAAGGAATCACAGAACAGGATGCCAAGATCGCAGGAATTGCCCATGAACGTGGAAAAGGTATGATCATTGCGGTTAACAAATGGGATCTCATCGAGAAGAACGATAAGACAATCTACAAGTTTACAAACCAGGTTAGAGAAGTGTTATCTTATATGTCATATGCAGAACTTGTTTTCATCTCTGCTAAGACAGGACAGAGACTTCCTAAGATTTTTGATGTTCTTGATATGGTGATCGAGAATCATGCATTACGTGTACAGACAGGAGTCTTAAACGAGATCCTTACAGAGGCGGTAGCGATGAAACAGCCACCATCAGACAAAGGAAAGAGATTAAAACTTTACTATATCACACAGGTTTCTGTAAAACCGCCAACATTTGTTGTGTTTATCAATGATCGTCAGTTAATGCATTTTTCATATACAAGATATCTTGAGAACCAGATCCGTAATACATTTGGATTCAGAGGAACACCAATTCATATTATTGCGAGGGAAAGGAAGGAAAGATAATGGCAGTTTGTATTGTTGTGTGTATGATCGTCGGATACCTGTTTGGGTGTATTCAGACAGGATATATTGTCGGACGAGTAAATAAGATCGATATCAGAGATTACGGAAGTGGAAATTCCGGGACAACGAATACATTAAGAACTTTGGGAAAGACAGCAGCGATCATTACATTTCTTGGAGATGCCGTCAAAGGACTTGTGGCGGTGAATCTTGCGAGATATGTGATCATGCCGGCTTTTCATGTAGAAGGAGAAGCTTATCTTTGGCTTTTGACAGGATTTGCAGTAGTACTGGGACATAATTTCCCGTTTTATCTTGGGTTTAAAGGTGGAAAGGGAATAGCGACAACTGGGGGAGTTATTTTTGCATTTCACTGGCAGCTTGGGTTGGTCTGTGCAGCAGTATTTTTGATCATTACGGCTATTTCTAAGTATGTATCGTTAGGATCGATCTGCATGGTGCTGATCATTCCATTTATTTTGTATTTTAACAATCCACATGATTGGAAATTAGTTATTGTTGGATGTATATTTACAGCTATGGCAATCTGGCGCCATCGTGCGAATATTGGGCGTTTGATGAATGGTACTGAGAATAAATTAGGTCAGAAAGTAAAACGTTAGGAGGAACTTAAACAGATGAAGAAAGTTAGCGTTATCGGTGCAGGAAGCTGGGGAAGTGCCCTTGCGGTATTATTAGCAAATAATGGACATGAAGTGACATTGTGGACACATGATCCGCATGAAATAGAGATGCTTTCCACAAAGAGAGAGCAGGTAGAGAAATTACCTGGAGTAAAATTGCCAGATAATATTATGATCGAGGCAGATCTTAAAACAGCTTTAACAGATGAAGATGTTGTTGTTATGGCAGTTCCTTCACCTGTTGTTCGTATGGTTGCAAAACAGATGTCCCCATTTATAAAAGACGGGCAGATCATTGTTAACGTTGCAAAAGGTATCGAAGATGTTACATATAAGACATTATCGGATATCATTGAAGAAGAGATTCCAAATGCAGAAGTTTGTGTACTATCAGGGCCTAGTCATGCAGAAGAAGTAGGAAGAGGAATTCCTACAACGGTTGTAGTTGGTGCAAAGAATAAAGAGACAGCGGAAATGCTTCAGGATGTATTTATGAATAAAGTATTCCGTGTATACACAAGTTCCGACATTGTTGGAATTGAGCTTGGAGGAGCATTAAAGAACGTTATTGCATTAGCAGCAGGAACGGTTGATGGTCTTGGATATGGAGATAATACAAAAGCAGCATTAATGACAAGAGGAATTGCAGAACTGACACGTCTTGGAGAAGCACTTGGTGGAAAACCAGAGACATTTTCAGGTCTTACAGGAGTTGGAGATCTGATCGTTACATGTACAAGCGTACATAGTCGAAATCGTAAAGCAGGATACTTAATGGGAAAAGGTATGACTGCAGAGGAAGCTATGAAAGAAGTAAAAATGGTTGTAGAAGGGGTATATTCAGCAAAAGCAGCCCTTGGACTTGCAAAGAAATGCAATGTAGCTGTACCAATTGTGGAAGCAGTGAACAGAGTGTTATTTGAGAATGCGGATCCAAAAGAAGAAGTTTCAAACTTACTCCTTCGTGAGAGAAAACAAGAACATACAAATCTTGAATGGAATTAATCAGGATATATAAAAACATAAATATATACAAAACATAAAAACATGAAGGAAGGAAGACAACAATGGAATCATTTAGGGAAATGTCAAAAGAAGAGTTACAGGCACAGGAAGTGGAAGTGAACAAAAAGTATCAGGAATTTAAAGATCTTCATCTTTCACTAAACATGGCAAGAGGAAAACCAGCACCAGATCAGATCGATCATGCAAATGGCATGCTTGAGACAATGACAGATTATCATGCAAAAGATGGTCTGGATGTGCGTAATTACGGAGTTCTTGATGGAATTCCAGAGATGAAAGAAATATTCAGCGATTTATTAGATATTCCAGCAAAGAATATCATTGTTGGAGGAAATGCGAGTCTGAATCTGATGTTTGATCAGATGATGAGACTGGTTGTATTTGGAACAGCAGGTGAGAAGCCTTGGGGACAGTTAGAGAAAGTAAAATTCTTATGTCCAGCCCCTGGATATGACAGACATTTTTCAGTTACAGAAACTTTAGGATTTGAACTGATCACAGTTGATATGACATCTGAAGGTCCAGATATGGATCAGGTAGAGAAACTGGTTGCGGAAGATGAAAGTATCAAAGGAATCTGGTGCGTGCCAAAATATTCCAATCCACAGGGAATCTGCTATAGTGATGAAACGGTTGATCGTTTAGCTTCTATGAAGACAGCAGCCAAAGATTTCAGAATCTTCTGGGATAATGCATATGGAGTACATCCAATCTTTGAAGATGTAAAAGTTAAGAATATCTTAGATGCATGTAAAGAAGCAGGAAATGATAACAGAGCATATTATTTCTTCTCAACATCCAAGATCACATTCCCAGGTGCAGGAGTATCTATCATTGCATCAAGCGATGATAATATTGCAGAGATCAAGAAAGTGATGACAGCCCAGACGATCGGATATGACAAGATCAATCAGCTTCGCCATGTGCAGTTCTTTAAGAATGCAGACGGAGTCAGAAAACATATGCAGATCTTAGCAGATTGTTTAAAACCTAAATTCGAGACAGTTCTTAATACGTTAGAGAAAGAGTTAAAAGGAAGCGGACTGATCACATGGGAGAATCCAAAAGGTGGATATTTTGTATCTGTAGACGTCCTTCCAGGATGTGCAAAGAGAGTTGTAGAACTTGCCAAAGAAGCAGGTGTTGCATTAACAGGAGCAGGAGCTACATATCCATATAAGAATGATCCAAAAGACAGCAATTTACGAATCGCACCTTCTTACCCTACAGTAGAAGAGTTACAGCAGGCAATGGATCTGTTTTGTGTATGTGTGAAGAAAGCAGGAATTGAAAAACTGTTAGAGCAGGCATAAGAGTTCATAAAAAATACTATGAGGAATATTCTTTATCAATGGTGATAAGGCATGTTCCTCATTTGTTTTTGTAATACTAGTATTTGGTTTTTAAAATATAAATTCAAAGATTGTATCTATACAATTAACACGTTGATGTGGTAAAATAAAACTGTTTATTCGTAAAATAATAAAAAGGAGTTGATTATACATGAAATTTACAAAGATGCACGGTTGTGGCAATGACTACGTATATGTAAACTGTTTAGAAGAAAAGATCAATAACCCAAATAAAGTGGCAAAATTTATCAGTGACCGGCATTTTGGAATTGGTTCTGATGGAATGATCTGTATTTGTCCATCAGATAAAGCTGATTTTAGAATGGCCATGTATAACTCTGATGGTTCAGAAGGAGCCATGTGCGGAAATGGTGTCCGCTGTATTGCAAAATATGTCTATGATTATGGACTGACAGATAAAACAACGATCACGATCGAGACAAAAGGCGGAATTAAAGAATTAGACCTAACAGTTGAAGACGGCAAAGTGACATGGGTGAAAGTTGATATGGAAGCACCGATCACAAAAGCTTCACAGATTCCTGCAATCTATGATGATCTTGATGAAGTGATCGATCAGCCAGTGATCGTTGATGGAAAAGAATATAATATCACATGTATTTCTATGGGAAATCCACATGGAGTTGTATTTGTAGATTCTGTTGCAGATATCGACATTGAGAAGATCGGACCAAAGTTTGAAAATCATCCAATGTTCCCAGATCGTGTGAATACAGAATTTATTGAACTTGTTGATGATAAAACGATCAAGATGCGAGTATGGGAGAGAGGCGCAGGAGAAACTCTTGCATGCGGTACAGGAGCCTGTGCAAGTGCTTATGCATCTTATCTGAATAAGAAAACAGGAAAGAAAGTCTTGGTACATCTTTTAGGTGGAGATCTTCAGATTGAATATGATGAAGAAAAAGATACGATCTTTATGACAGGACCAGCAACAACAGTGTTTGATGGCGAGATCGATCTTACAGGAATTGACGATTAAGAGTACAAAGATAGAAGAATTATTGGAGATAGAACATGATATTAAAAGAATTATTAGAACGTTCAGAATATACCCTCGTGCAAGGAAGTGAAGATGTAGAGATTTCTACATTAGTATATGATTCAAGAAAGATTGAAAAAGGCAGTGTATTTGTATGTATCAGCGGAGCAGCCTTTGATGGTCATAAATTTGTAGCACAGGCTGCTGAACTTGGAGCGGCAGCAGTCGTAGTAGAAAAAGATGTAGAAGTACCAGAAAATCTGACAGTGATCAAGTTTGATAATACAAGACTTGCTTTAGCCGAGATGTCAGCAGCATACTTTGGATATCCAGCAGAAGAACTGACAACGATCGGTATCACAGGAACCAAAGGAAAGACAACAACAACGTATATGATCCGTGCAGTCCTAGAACATGCAGGACAGAAGACAGGATTGATCGGAACGATTGAGACAATCATCGGAGATGAGAGAATTCCATCCGTCAATACAACACCAGAATCTTATATCGTACAGGAATCTTTCCGTAAGATGGCGGACGCAGGATTGAAAAAATGTTGTTATGGAAGTATCTTCTCAGGCATTGATGCTTCATAGAACAAGTGGATTTGAATTTGATTATGGAATTTTACAAACCTTGCAGAAGACCATATTGGGGAAAATGAACATAAAGATATGGACGACTATATTCATTGTAAGAGTCTGTTATTTAAGCAGTGTAAACAAGGAATCGTCAATGGAGATGATGACTATGTAGAAAGAATCATCAAAGATCATACATGTGCGATCGAAACATATGGAATGAAGGATACAAACGATGTTTATGCAGAAAATATTACAAGAATTCAGGAACCTGGATACCTTGGAGTTGCTTACGATCTCAAAGGAAAACAGGAATATAACGTACATGTAGATATCCCAGGAGACTTTACAGTTTATAATTCCTTGGCAGCAATCTCTCTTTGCCGCCATATGGGAATTGTCAAAGAAGATGTATTATCAGCATTGAATACAATTCAGGTCAAAGGACGTTTGGAGATCATCAAGACTCCAGGAGATTACACATTAATGATCGACTATGCACATAATGCTATGAGTCTTGAAAGTCTTTTAACAACGATCCGTAAATATAACCCTAAGAAGATCTACTGCTTATTTGGATGCGTGGAAACCGTGCAAAAGCAAGACGTTATGAGATGGGAGAAGTATCTTCAAAACTTGCAGATCTTACCGTTGTAACATCTGATAATCCAAGAAATGAAGAACCAATGGATATCATCAACGATATTTTGATCGGGGTTCACAAAGCAGATGGAGAATATGTTACGATCCCAGATCGTAAAGAGGCGATCAAATATTGTATGGAACATGCTGGAGCAGGAGATATTGTTATTCTTGCCGGAAAAGGGCATGAAGACTATCAGGAGATCAAAGGTGTGAAACATCATATGGATGAGAGAGATCTGATCCAGGAAATTATCGAAGGAAGATAAAACATCTGTCTTTTGAAATATATAAAGAAACGAAGGAGAATTACAAACGTGGAAGCAAGAATTTCAGGAACAACAAAATTATTCGGATTGATTGGTTCACCGGTTTCACATTCCGCATCACCAGCAATGCAGAATTACGGTTTTCAGGCATGTGGAGTCGATGGAGCGTATCTTGCCTTTGATATTAAAGAAGAGGAAGTGCCAGAATTCGTAAAATCCATGCGTCTGTTAAATATTCAGGGATGTAATGTTACAATGCCAAATAAAACAGCAGCAGCTCAGAATATGGATGAATTATCACCAGCAGCAGAATTGATCGGTGCCGTTAACACAATTGTAAACAGAGACGGAAAATTATACGGACATATCACAGATGGTGAAGGTTTTGTTGCAAACTTAAAAGATCATGGAATCGGCGTTGAAGGAAAAGATATCGTAATCTTTGGAGCAGGTGGAGCAGCAACAGCGATTCAGGTACAGTGTGCATTAGATGGAGCAAAATCTATCACGATCTTTAACCCAAGAGATCCATTTTTCGAGAGAGCCCAGAAGATGGTAGAGAAGATCAAAGCTAAGGTACCAGAATGTCAGGTAGAATTATATGATCTCGATGCGAAAGATACAATGCGTGAAAAGATTGATGCAGCAGATATTTTAGTTAATGGAACATTACTTGGAATGAAACCAAAAGAAGATACAACAGTGATTTCAGATACAACAATGTTTCATGAAGGATTAGTTGTAGCTGATGTTGTATATAATCCAGAAGAGACAAGATTCTTAAGAGAAGCAAAAGAACATGGATGTATCACAGTTCCAGGAAAAGGAATGCTATTATGGCAGGGAGTTGCATCTTTCAAATTATTTACAGGGAAAGATATGCCGGTTGATGAAGTGAAAGAAAGATTCTTCCAGGGAGTATAAGATACATAGATCATATATGGAAACAAAAAGATCAGAAACTGTAATAAGCAGATTTCTGGTCTTTTTTTCTTATTGTCTTCATATACTTTATCAGTCTATAAAGGAGGAACTTATGGATCAGTTTAATGTATATAAGGATATGAAAGCAAGGACAAACGGAGAGATTTACATTGGTGTTGTTGGTCCGGTGCGAACAGGAAAGAGTACATTTATCAAACGTTTTATGAATCTGATGGTATTGCCAAATATCGAAGATGAAAACGACAGAAATCGTGCAAATGACGAACTTCCACAATCTTCAAGTGGTAAAACGATCATGACAACAGAACCGAAATTTGTTCCAAATGAAGCAGTATCAATAAAGACGGAAGAAGGAATCGAATTAAATGTCCGACTGATCGATTGTGTGGGATATATGGTGGAAGGCGCTACAGGACACATGGAAGGAGAAGAAGAGAGGCTTGTAAAACACCTTGGTTTGATTATGAAATACCATTTACGAAAGCAGCGGCAATTGGAACAAAGAAAGTGATCACGGAACATTCAACGATCGGTGTAGTTGTAACTTGTGATGGTTCTTTTGGGGAAATTGCAGCAAAACAATATGAGCCAGCGGAAGAAGAAACGATCAAACAACTGAAAGCATTGAAAAAGCCATTTGTTGTTTTATTAAATACGATTCATCCATATTCAGAAAGCACAAAGCAGCTAGCGGCTGAAAAGGAAGAAAAATATCAGACAAAAGTGCTACCAATGAATTTAGAACAGATGAAAAAAGAGGATATTTATGAAATTATAAAGAGTGTGTTGATGGAATTTCCGATTTCATCAATTGGATTTTATGTTCCAAGATGGACAGAGATGTTAAAGAAAGATCATCCATTAAAAATGGAATTACTTCAAATGGCCAGAGATGTGATCACAGAAAAAACAACAATGAGAGACATTTATGAAGAACAAGAAAAAGAATATGAGTTACATAACGGGGCAGAAACTAGAATCTGTTGCGATGGACAGTGGGAAAGTGGTCATACACAGTAAAAGTTGGGGATGTATATTATTATGAATTTTTAAGTGAAACAACAGGGATGGAGATTCGCAATGAATATGAATTTATCAAGATCATGGGAGAATTAGCAAAGAAAAAGAAAGAGTACGAAGAAGTTGGAGAAGCATTGGCGGCAGTAAAACAAAGAGGATATGGTGTTGTGACACCGACGAAAGAAGAAATTGTATTAGAAGAACCGCAGATTGTAAAACATGGAAGTAAATACGGAGTAAAAATTAAGGCAAGTGCACCTTCTATTCACATGATCCGTGCAAATATTTCAACGGAGATCGCTCCGATCGTTGGGGAAGAATATCAGGCAAAAGATCTGATGGACTATATTGAGCAGGGATCGAATCAGCCAGGGGAAAGTATGTGGGATGTCAATATTTTTGGAAAGACGTTAGAACAGCTGGTTGGAGACGGTATGCAGACGAAGGCATTAAAAATGACAGATGAGAGTCAGCAAAAGCTTCAGGATACAATGGAAAAGATCATAAATGAAAGTAATGGCGGTCTTGTCTGTATCATTATCTAAGAACATTGACAAACGGATGGAAAAAGAATATACTTTGATAGACAAAGTGTTTTTTGATCTGACAATTATGAGTACAGATCAAGAAGAGAAAAAAAGAAGCGATTAAGATAAGTGGAGTAGTTATGTCCGTAAAATATTAGGAACAGGAAGTTTTCTTCCAGAAAAATCAGTGAGCAACGATGACCTTTCCAAAGTGATGGATACAAATGATGAATGGATTCATCCAGGACAGGGATTCGCAGCAGGCACATTTCGATTGAAGATACAACATCAACGATGGCAGTGAAA
>ENA-OQDL01001099-OQDL01001099.1-human-gut-metagenome-genome-assembly--contig:-NODE-1099-length-14551-cov-4.232737_pt1 | contig 14551 bp, 14 predicted proteins | sample MGYA00242782_ERZ504609 | MGnify/ENA primary metagenome ERZ504609 (study PRJEB26092, sample SAMD00036320) | human gut metagenome | host: Homo sapiens | study: EMG produced TPA metagenomics assembly of... | reverse complement strand
TTGCCCAGCAAGTGTCAGAACCAGGCATTTTTATTGTAGAAGCACAGATGGGAAATTGGAAAAACAGAAGCGCGCTGGCGGCAGCGGAAATCCCTTGGGAAAAAGGCAGAATGTGGAGGTATTTTCTTTGGACTTCCCACACAGGCGACAGCGAATGGACTGTTTCCAAGGCTGGTCAAATGGGCAGAGCAGCAGTCGGAAGGAGTGAAACTTGGGATACGGTTGGCTCATGGAGCGACTGAATTAAATGAGGATTACCAGAGAATGGTTCAAAAGTCATCATCTTCCATGGAAGATGATGGAGATAGCAATCTGGTTGTGCATAGTTGGTTTGAAGGGTAAAAAAGTTGCACTTCTGGCAGATTTTGTGATTGGGACGGTTGATCAGATTTTTAATGGCAGGGCTTCGGCAGAAACATGTGATGTTGAGGCATCTGGGATTGGCGGGGAAAGTGGTCATTATCGACGAGGTACATTCATACGATTCGTACATGATGACATTTTTGGAGCGGATTTTAAACTGGTTGGGAGCGTACCATGTACCAGTGATCGTTTTGTCAGCTACATTACCTCAAAAATATAGATTTAATTTAATACAGGCTTATTTGAATAAGAGGAACATGAATGCAAGTGCAGACTGGTGTAATGCAACAGGATATCCGCTTTTTACATGGACAGATGGGAAGCAGGTCTGCCAGAAGCAGATGCGTTTAGATGGTAAGAAAGAGATTGTTCAGGTCATTCGTATTAAAGATGAAGGAATGCATGGAGATCCTGAAAAATTCTTTGAAGGATGGAGGCTGTGCCGGTATCATTTTAAATACAGTTGCAAGAGCACAGGATTTTGCACAAAAGATTGTTGAATGTTTTCCTGAATGTGAAATGATCCAGATGCATTCACAGTTTATTATATCGGATCGTGCAGAGATTGAAAGAGAAAATTTTAAAACGTGCAGGAAAAAATTCTACCTCTGAACAGCGAAATAAACTGATCATAGTTGGAACACAGGTGTTGGAACAGTCCCTTGATATTGATTTTGATGTAATGATTACAGATCTTTGTCCTATGGACTTGTTGCTTCAGAGAATAGGACGCGAACATCGTCATGGGGGAAGAATAAGACCATTCTGTCTGCAGCTGGCTAAATGCTATGTTTTGACAGAAACAAGGGCTGTTTATGATGAATGGCTGCTTCAACGGACTTTGGACAAACTTCCAGAACAGTTTTGTCTTCCAGATGATATTCCTGTTTATGTTCAGAAAGTGTATGCAGAGCCGGAAGAGTGTGAGAAAAATGAATTATGGCATAGATATGACACGAATTTAAAAAAATTGAAGAAGGAAGCAGAAAGATCATTAGTAGGTGAACCCGCATGCGAAGATGAAACAAATCCGGAATTTGACAGTATTGCAACATGGATGTCTGAAGGTGATCCAGAATTAACAGATGCTTCAGCACTTGCATCCGTGCGTGCAGGATCCCCGTCCATTGAAGTACTTGTTTTGCGGAAAAAGGGAGATGATATCTGTTTTCTGCCATGGCAGTATGGAGGAAAGCGTATTTCGGCGGATAATATTCCATCGGAAGAAGAAACGAAAGAAATATTAAAACAAAAGTTACGGCTGTCATCTATATTTTCACAAGAATATAATTATAAACCGGTATTGAAAAAATTGAGAGATGACACAGATCAGTATTTTGCCCAGTGGCAATATGCTCCGAAACTTCGTGAAGAGCTGGTACTTTTATTGGACGAAAACTTATGTGCAGAATTAAACAAACATCATTTACATTACGACAGGAAAACAGGATTATCCAGCAGAAAGGAGGACAAGGAAAAATGAAAACGCCGGAGTTTAATTTATTAGAAGAAGCGTGGATACGGGTATTAAAAGATGACTGTTCAGAAGAAATGGTTTCTCTTCCAGAGGCAATGATACATGCGCATGAGTACAGGGATTTATGCGGGGATACACCAGAACAGGATATGGCTGTTTTGCGTTTGCTTCTGGCAGTATTGCACACGGTCTTTTCAAAAATGGATGAAAATGGGCAGAATAATGTAATCGATACGCCCACACAAGCCAGAAAAAGATGGAGAGCCTTATGGGAAAAAGGATATTTTAAAGAAGATGTGATCCGTACATATCTGGAGAAATATCATGAACGTTTCTGGCTGTTCCATGATCAATATCCTTTTTGGCAGATACCAGAAGCATCTGTAGGAACAGAGTATACAGTTGCAAAATTAAATGGGGAGCTTTCAGAAAGTGGAAACAAAATACGTCTTTTTCCATTGTGTAACGGGATCAGAAAACAGGAAATGGAATATGCAGCAGCAGCCAGATGGCTTTTATATGTAAATGCTTATGATGATACTTCTGCAAAGCCAAAAGGAAAAGGTCTTCCTTCTCCAGGAGTAGGCTGGCCGGGAAAGTTGGGATTGATCGCTGCAGTTGGAGATAACCTTTTTCAGACGCTCATGTTAAATCTTACCCTTTTAAAAAACGGAAGAAGTCTTTGGGAGGGAGAAGATAAGCCGATATGGGAGCGGGAACCATCTAAAAAAGAAAGACAGGAAATTGCAGTTCCTGACAATCTGGCAGAACTTCTTACTTTGCAGTCAAGGCGGCTTCTGTTAAAACGAGATCATAATAAGGTGGTTGGATATTACCTGCTGGGAGGAGATTTCTTTGACAAAAACCTGGCATATGCAGAGCAGATGACTGTGTGGAGAGAAGTGAAAGAAAAGGATCGAAAATTTTTCACACCACGCAGACATGATCCTTCCAGACAAATGTGGCGGGATTTTGGAAGCATATTTGTAGAATCGGGATCCAATGTGCGAAAGCCGGGAGTTGTCAGCTGGTATGATACCATAGCAACGGAAATGCAATGGAAAATAAGACCGATCCGTTTTAGGATCGCTTCTGTACAATATGGAGATAAAGATTTTTTTGTGAATGATACATTCAGTGATTCACTGGCTTTTCAGGGTGAACTGCTTTTACAGATGAGTCGTCCATGGCAGAGCAGGATCTTAGACGAGATCAATAAATGTGAAGAGGTAGCTGGGGCTATTGGGATGCTGGAAGGAAATCTTGCCAAGGCAGAAGGCAGAGATGCAGATATTGTCTATGCAAAGGAATTGTTCTATGACCGGATCGACCAGCCTTTTAGACGATGGCTTATGGAAATTTTACCAGAAACAGATGATATATCAAAAACTTGTAAAAAATTAGATGAGATCATTCAAATGGTTGGAAAAGAACTGGGAGAAGAAATGGTTTCAAATGCAGGAGAAGCTGCCTTTGCGGGCAGAATGAAAGATGATGTGTACTATGCTTCACCGGAAGCTTATAACTGGTTTCTTGGAAAACTACATAAAATTTATCACTGATAGGAGGTGAAGAGGATGGAAAATAGCAATCCGATTGAACAGATGAAAGGATTTGTGGAAAAGAAGCTTCGTGTATTAAGAGAAAACCCAGATGAGAGCGGAACCAAGGCATATCTGGCTAAAATGCGTAAAGGTGTTGGAAAAGTACCAGGCGCAGATCCGGAACTTTGGGGGATTTTATTTGAAGATCTGCCAGAGGAATTAATAGGCAGAGGAAATACACCTGGGCGGGCAGAGTTGGCATTGTATACGGCATTTACATTGTATGCGATCCATCAGCAAAGTCGTTCTCTTAAAGATGAAAATGCCCACCAAAGGGGAATTGGCTTTGGCAGAGCAACAGGAGAAATGGCAGCACAAGATCCGGAGTCATTAAAAGCAGTACGCAGAAGGTTTAATGCAGCAGCTGTATCATCCGATCTGACGGAATTAGCATGGCATATGAAGGGAATGGTGCAGTTATTCAGGCAGAAGGAGATCCGTCTGGATTATGTGCAGTTAGCAGTGGATTTTTATCTGTATCAGGATTTTGAAAAAATTCCGGAGATCCGGTTAAAATGGGGACGAGATTTTTACAGATACTGTAATGTAAAAGCAGAAAATGAGGAGGAAAAGGAAAATGGATGAAAAAAGATTATATGTGGATCTGCATGTGGTACAGACAGTTCCGCCAAGCTGTATAAACAGAGATGATACAGGAAGTCCTAAAACAGCAGTATATGGAGGTACTACGAGAGCCAGAGTTTCTTCACAGGCATGGAAAAAGGCTATGAGAGAGTATTTTTCCCAGTTGTTCCATGAGCAGAACATAGGAAGCAGAACGAAAAAAGTGATTGAAATGGTAGCGAAGGAGATCCGTTTACAGGCTCCGGATGAAGCTGATGCAGAAAAGAAGGCAGCAGAGGCTCTTAAAAATGCCGGCATCAAGATCAATGATAAAAAGGGAGAAAGTGATGCCCTTCTCTTTATGAGCAAAGGACAGGCTAAGGCGCTGGCCCAGCTGGTGGTATCCGGAAATACAGATAAAAAGGCATACAAGGAAGCAATGCAGAAAGAGCCTTCCTATGACATGGCGTTGTTTGGAAGAATGGTGGCTAGTGATCCTTCTTTAAATTATGATGCGGCAGCACAGGTTGCACACAGTATTTCTACCCATACGATCCACAACGAATATGATTATTTTACGGCAGTAGATGACTGCTCACAGGAAGACAATGCAGGTGCAGGTCATCTTGGAACCGTGGAATTTAACTCATTTACCATGTATCGCTATGCAACGGTAAATGTAATGGAACTGTACCGCCATCTTGGAAAAGATACGGCAGAGGTTGTAGAAGGATTTATAAAGGCATTTATCTGCTCTATGCCTACAGGAAAACAGAATACCTTTGCAAACCGTACATTGCCGGATGCAGTATACATTACAGTAAGAAAGGACCAGCCGTTAAATCTTTGTGGGGCATTTGAGCGTCCGATCTTAAGCAACTGCGGCTATGTAGATAAGTCTGTGGAAGCTATGACTGCATATGCGAAGAAAGTATATGATAATTATGCAGATGAACCAGAAAAGGCATTTGGCATTGGTGATCAGCTGGAAGGAGCCGCAGAGGTTATGTCTTTAAAACAGCTGTTAGAAAGCGTAAAGACAGAGATCCAGGCACAGTTAGATGATGGAGGAGAAGAATGAGTACATTGTTACTTCGCTTGGCAGGACCTGTCCAGTCATGGGGGATCGATTCAAAATTTGAAGTCCGCCGGACGGAAAATGCACCTTCAAAAAGTGGAGTGACAGGACTGTTGGCAGCAGCTTTGGGAATTCAAAGAAATGAAGATATCAGCAGTTTAAACCAGCTGAGACTGGGAGTCAGGACGGATCAGGAAGGAAAACTTTTAAAGGATTTTCATACAGCCCACAGTGAGAAAAATTCCTATATAACCACCAGATATTATCTGTCAGATGCTATATTTTTGGTTGGATTAGAGTGCGAGGATAAAGGATTTTTACAGAAATTGGAATATGCCCTGAAACATCCGGCATTTCCCCTTTTTCTGGGAAGAAGATCCTGTCCGCCGGAAGCTGGTATGGTTTTAGGAATACGGGATCTGCCATTAGAAACAGCATTAGAAGAGGAACCATGGCAGGGACCTGAATGGAAAAAGGAAAAAATGCCTTTAAAACTTCCCATGTTTATTGAATGTGCGCCAGATGATCCTACAGGCGGCATGGTAAAAGATAAGGCAGAGTCTTTTGATCCGTATCAGAGAAGGTATGGTTACAGAAGGATGAAACGGACGGAATGGAACGTATCAGATAGGGGAATTTCAGACAAAATGACTTCAGGCAAAAATCCGGATATTGTAAGAGAACATGATGCCATGGGAGAATTGTGAGGTGATAAAAATATATGTATTTGACCAGAATGGAATTAAATACAAAAAATATGGATACCATACGCCTTTTAGGCTCACAGGAAAAGATCCATGGACTTGTTGAAAGTGGATTTTTGGGAGAAAGAAAGCGAAATTTATGGAGACTTGAATATCTGGGAGACAGGCTGTATCTGTTGATATTAAGCCCGGACAGGCCGGATCTTAGCATTGGAGTGCGCAGGTATGGTTTCCCTGATGACGAGAATGCCTATCAGACGAAAGATTACACACCACTTCTGGAACGGGTAAAAAATGACACCTGGTGGCATTTTAAACTGGTGGCAAATCCTACAAGAAGTGTGGCAAGCACGCCTGGAGAACGGGGAAAAGTAAAAGCTCATTGTTCTCTTAAGTACCAGGAAGAATGGCTTCTTGACAGAGCACAAAAACATGGCTTTGAACTTCTGCCGGAAAATTTTCAGATCGTTGAGAGAGACTGGCACATTTTCAGAAAAGGAAAGGAACAGGGAAAGAACAAGGTCAGTATTAAAGGCGTGACATATGAGGGAATTTTGAAGGTTTATGATGAAGAAAAATTCAAAGAGCTTTTGGTAGCCGGTATCGGGCGTGGAAAAGCTTATGGAATGGGATTGCTTACCATTGTTCATATATAAGTCTGCGGATGGGGTGCTTTTTGAGTTTTCTTTTGCAGTAAACTGCCAAATAAGGAGAAACATATGAGTGAAATGCCGGGAATGATCCGTCCTGAGTTACAGGCACTGCCTCAGATCAGAGACAGAATGACGTTTCTGTATTTTGAACATTGTAAATTAAACCGTCAGGACAGTGCGATCACAGTTACGGATGATCAGGGTATCATCCATGTTCCTGCAGCATCTATTTCAGTACTGCTTTTAGGCCCGGGGACAACAGTGAGCCATCGTGCAATGGAGCTGATCGGAGATGCCGGTGTCAGCGTGGTCTGGATCGGAGAACATGGTGTCAGGTACTATGCAGGCGGACGTCCTCTTACTCACAGGTCCGCTTTTCTGATCCGACAGGCAGAGTGTGTAAGTAACCAGAGAAAACATCTTATGATCGTAAGAAAGATGTATCAGCTGCGTTTTCCAGAGGAAAATTCTTCTAAAATGACACTTCAGCAGCTGCGTGGAAGGGAAGGAAGCAGAGTAAGATCTGTTTATCGTAAATATGCCAAGGAATATGATGTAAAATGGAACGGAAGAGATTATGATCCGGAGCATTTTGAAACAGGAGATCCGGTAAATCAGGCATTGTCAGCAGGCTGTGCATGTCTGTACGGATTGGCCCATGCAGTGATTTTTGCGCTTGGCCTGTCACCGGGACTTGGTTTTATCCATGTGGGACATGACTGTTCTTTTGTATATGATATTGCGGATCTGTATAAATCAGAGGTAGTTATCCCTGTTGCTTTTCAGGTGGCATCAGAAGAACCGGAAGATCTTCCGGGGATCGTCCGAAGGAAGGTCAGAGATGTGATGACTGAAAAGCATATATTGGAACGTATGGTGAAAGACATTCGATGGCTGTTTCTGGCAGAGGATGAAAAAAAGGAAGATGCAGTAGAAGCTGTTTATTTATGGGACGATAAAGAAGGAACAGTCAGGAATGGACGTTCCTATGGACAGGAGGAATGGGAATGATCGTGATCATGCTGTCTGACTGTCCGCCAAAAGTCCGGGGGGACATATCTAAATGGCTGTGTGAGATCAACACCGGGGTTTTCGTTGGAAATGTGAGCAGCAGGGTAAGGGAAGAAGTCTGGCAGCGTATTTGTGAAAATATAAAGTCAGGACAGGCAACCATGGTTTTTAGTGCACCGGGAGAACAGAAAATGGATTTTCGTGTGCATAATACAACCTGGGAGTCGGTTGACCTTGATGGAATAAAGCTGATGAGAAGGCCGCTTCCGTCTGCAAGGGCATCTAAGATGTCGGAAAAAGAAGATAAGGGAATATCGGGAGCAAAAAGCCGGGCGGAGCGGCTATACATGGCAGACAGAATGGCCAAAGCCCGTGCCAGGAAAAAGTTTCAGGAAGGTTTTGTGGTACTCGATATAGAAACAACAGGAACATCACCGGAAAAGGATGAGATAATAGAAGTCGGTGCGTTAAAAATAGAGGCAGGCACTGTCACAGAAGAATTTTCTATGCTTATCCAGATAGAAGGTGAAATTCCAATAGAGATACAAAAACTGACAGGCATTACAGAACAGGAATTGCAAAGTCAGGGGAGACCACTGGACGAAGTACTTAATAAATTGTTTGAATTTGCCGGAAACAGAGTTATTATAGGACATAATGTTATGTTTGATTATAATTTCATCCGCATTGCCTGTCGGAAACTGGGAATAGAAATGCAACTGGGAACTGCTTCCAAAGATACATTGGCATTGTCGCGGAGAAAAATAAAGGGGGTGGGAAGTTACCAGTTGGAAGCACTTATGAAGCATCTGGGATATGAAGTTTCAAATGCACATAGGGCGTTACCAGACTGTTATCTTACATATCAGTTATATCAGAAGTTAAATGAAATGTGAAAATGGGTGTTGGAAAAAGTGAGATAAAATAAGGCTTTTTTAGTGTATTCCCCGCGTGAGCGGGGGTGAACCTACAAGATCGGGAAATTTCAACAGCGTGCAGGAGTATTCCCCGCGTGAGCGGGGATGAACCCAGGCGGGCGGCAAGTTCTTTTGCACATGCTTCGTATTCCCCGCGTGAGCGGGGGTGAACCCAAGTTAAGCCCAATCGACGTAATCACGCCGTCGTATTCCCCGCGTGAGCGGGGGTGAACCTGGCATAAGCCGGGAACATGCCCATAGGGGACTGTATTCCCCGCGTGAGCGGGGATGAACCCAGGTAGCAGCCGGAAAAAGTTACTGGTGGTTGTATTTCCCCGCATAAACAAAGCAACATCTAATTGCCCAGTCTGTAAAATTTAAGCATTTCTTATGTGCAGATGCTCTTTGTAAAAGCAGCATTAATCTCTTGACAAACCAACTCAATATTGTTAGTGTATGGATGGATAAAATAGAACGTATCTATAGTCCTTGCGTACGCAGGGATGCTCCCTGATTAAATTCCAGAGATATAGTATTCCCCGCATCCGCGGGGCTAAAATCAACAAAAGAAAGCAAAGTCTACAAAGTTGTATCTCTATCCAGCCTTGACTCCCCCCAGCCTGCTGTGATAAAATCAATTTAGTGTTTTAAGGAGAAGTGGCGAGAAAATCTGCCGTGAATGTGCGAGCTGCCAAGCCTTTAATAAGGCCGGCAGCTCTTTTGGCATTGTTATGCATCCTATGAAAATTGCCAGGGGATATGTATGGGAGAAAACGGACAGAAGAAAGTAATTGAAAGACAGGTATATCAGACATTAAAAAGGCGGGTACGGCTATGGCTAAAAAGATCAAGATACGGAAAGTAAGCGCATGGACTATGGGGATAACTGTAGTGCTGGCGATCATGTTTGCGATCATTTCTTATAAGAGTGAGAAAGAATTCAGAACGCTTCGCATGACTACAGAACAGTATATTGCCTGTGAAAAGGCGGCAAAACAGCTGCAAAATGGTTCTGCTTATCTGACAGAGCAGGTTCGCCTGTATGCGATCACCCGGGAAAGCAAGTATATGGATCTGTATTTTGCAGAAACGAATAGCCATCGCAGGGAAAATGCAGTGGAAAGCCTGAAGCAGTATTTTGATGGAACAGAGATATTTGACTCCTTAGAGGAAGCAATGGAATATTCCAGTGAACTGATGAACACGGAATATTATGCCATGCGTCTGGTGTCTGAGGCACTTTCCGTACCGGAAGATACCTGGCCGGAAGCCATAAAAAATGTACAGTTAAGTGAAGAAGACGCCCATTTGGGAAGAGACGGAAAACTGATCCGGGCAGGTAACATGGTCTGTGATGATGATTATGAAACCATGCGGACACGGATCAATTCAGATGTATCACGGTGTATGAACGGACTGATCAGCCAGACGAGGAATCGCCAGGGAAGAGCAACTACCATTTTCTCTGATATGTACATGAAACTGGAGATCGGCATTGTTCTTATGCTGGTGATCATGGTCTTTATCTGTCTGATGTTAAGATTTCTTATTGTCAGACCGCTTGTAAGCTATAACGAAAGCATAAAAAAAGGGGAAATATTCCCTGCGATCGGCGCTGCTGAACTGCAGAACCTTGCAAATACTTATAACAGAGTTTATCTGGAAAATCAGGAGACCCAGAAGCTGATCTGTCATCAGGCAGAGCATGATGCCCTTACAGAGGCATTAAACAGAGGTTCCTATGAAAAACTCCTTCATATTTATGAAACAGGAGATGCGCTTTTTGCCTTGATCCTTATTGATGTGGATATTTTTAAATCCGTAAATGATATATATGGACATGCAGTGGGAGATGCTATTTTACAGAAAGTGACCGGAAGCCTGAAAAAAGCATTCCGAAGCATCGACTATGTCTGTCGTATTGGCGGTGATGAATTTGCCGTGATCATGGTAGATGTGACCAGTGACCTGAAGTATACCATTGAAGATAAGCTTAAGTATGTTGGGGAAGAACTGGCAAAGACAGAGGGAGAAGTTCCGGCTGTAACCTTAAGCGTAGGTGTGGCATTCTCTGACAGGAAAAATCCGGGTGAGAGCATTTTCAAAGACGCAGATAAGGCCCTTTATCATGTAAAGGAAAACGGACGTAACGGCTGTGCTTTTTATAATGGTGCCAGCTCCCTGGAAAATGCAATGGAAAATCATGAAATGAAAGATCATGGAATGGAAAATTAGAACGGACGATCTGAAAATAAATATTTACAATCAGATGGTTATGTTTTATAATAAGCGCCGGGAATGAAGTTCTCCCAAGGGAAACCTGAACCGCTTAGAAATGTAAGCTGATGACTTCTGTGATGAAACATTCACGGAGTCACCAGCTTTTTTTGTTGCAATGGAGGCTGTTGATCTGCTGACAGTATATGAATTGATCAGGTTTGGGGATCCGTGCTATTAAAGGAGGAAAATGAAAATGTTAACATCACTATCATTTGTATTTTTACTGGGTCTTGCCATGGCGGCGCTGTGCCAGAAATTTAAGATACCCCGTATCATTGGCATGTTGGTCACAGGTATTTTACTGGGGCCCTGTGTATTAAACTGGCTTTCAGAGTTGATCCTGGGGATCTCTTCGGAATTGCGGCAGATGGCATTGATCATCATACTGTTAAAAGCGGGATTGTCTCTGAATTTGGCAGATCTAAAGAAAGTAGGCAGACCGGCTCTTATGATGTCCTGTGTTCCTGCCAGTTTTGAAATTCTGGCCTTTGTTATTTTTGCCCCGGCTATCCTGCATATTTCAAGAGTGGAAGCGGCTATAATGGGAGCTGTTTTAGGCGCAGTGTCACCGGCAGTTGTGATCCCGCGAATGGTTCAGCTGATGGAGACAAAATATGGAACAGACCAGAGAATTCCGCAGATGATCATGGCCGGTGCATCCTGTGATGATATTTTTGTGATCGTCCTGTTTTCCACATTCACCAATATGGCTCAGGGCGGCAGTGCACATGTTGCAGATTTTATCAATATTCCGGTATCCATTCTTTTAGGCATAGCACTGGGAGCAGTGGCAGGATACGGGCTCAGCTTGTTCTTTGAAACAGCTTATGCAAAAGAACATTATGTGCGCAACAGTATGAAAGTAATTCTGATCCTGGGAATGTCATTTTTCTTAATGTCCGTGGAAACATGGTTAAAGGGAAAGGTATCTGTTTCCGGTCTGCTGGCAGTTGTAAGTATGGCAGCAGTGATCCGGATCAAATGTATTCCCAAGGTATCAAAACGTCTTTCAGAGAAATTTGGAAAACTGTGGATTGCAGCAGAGGTGATCCTTTTTGTACTGGTAGGTGCAGCTGTGGATATCCGTTATACCATGCAGGCAGGGATCGCAGCAGTGCTGATGATCTTTGTGGGCTTAATGTTCCGGGCTGTGGGAGTATCCCTTTGTATGCTGGGCACGAAATTAAACAAAAAAGAGCGGCTGTTTTGTGTGATCGCCTATCTTCCAAAAGCAACGGTACAGGCAGCGATCGGATCCGTACCTCTTGCAATGGGATTGCCCTGTGGCCAGATCGTTCTGTCAGTAGCGGTTTTAGCAATCCTGATCACAGCGCCTTTAGGAGCAGCAGGAATGGATCTGACTTATGATAAACTGCTGGTACGATCAGAAGACTGACCAGCAAACTGGTTCCTGTATTTTAAGGGAGAAAGGCCATAGGCACCCCGGAACTGTTCAATAAAATGGCTGATCTGATTGTATCCTACGTCAGCACTGATCTCAGATATAGGTTTTTTCGTGTTTAGGATCAGATTTTTTGCCATATAAAGCCGGTATTCGTTCAGGTATTTAATAGGGGACAGCCGGGTATATTTACGGAACAGGTCGGTACAGCGATTCTTATTGATGATCCCGTAGGCAGCAATCTGGCGGACTGTCAAAGGATCCTGATAATGGCTGTGGACGAAACTTAACATGGACTGGAACAATTCTTTTTCTTCTTTATCGTTCTGGTCCGGTTTTTCATCAAAGGAGCGGATCAGTTCCTCAAATACCTGGGATAGAAAATTTACAATGGAAAAATATCCCAAAGGTTCGCTGGTCTGATCTAAAGACTTTCTAAAATGTTGATCTGGCCCGGATTTAAAAGCTGGTGGAACTGGTGAAATTTTCGTTTCCAGGAAAGGCCGGATATAGTGTTTTAAGATCATGGGATGGAAAATGTCAGGAGAAAAGTTGATACACAGGGAACAGGTATCTTTTCCGGTGGTGCGGGAACTGTGAAGCTGATGGTCCTTTACCAGAAGGATCTTATCTCCGGACAGACGGAGAGAGTCACCATTGATGCAGTATTCCAGCTCTCCCTCTGAAACCCAGTTTAATTGCAGCTCATTGTGCCAGTGGAAAGGTGTGGAGTCACTGGCAGCATGGTGATAGGTCTGTGTGAAAATGGCAACAGGAAAGTCTTCTGACAGGTAATTGACTTTTTCCTGCAGGTCATCGGTAGTGGATATGACAAATTCAGTTCCGGCCTGATTGCATTTTGGAAAGGAAACATTCATAAAGTATCATTCTCCTTTTGTATATGTATGTTTGTATATTTAGTATGTTCAGAGTCTTTTCTGATATGAATTGTCCAAAGTATATCACTTTTCCCTGTTTTTCGGAATGGGGACAGTGATAATCTGGTACAAATGTGATATAATCCGTTCTATTAGTGATAGAAACATAAGGTCCATGTGACTATACTGAGGGTACAGACCGGACAGAACGCTGCCGGATAAAATGAGGAGGTCATATTATGGTATCTGTAAACGGAGAAAGATTACTGGCAAGGATCAACGAACTGGGAGCAATTGGAAAGGACGCAGAAGGAAGAAGAACCCGACTGGCTGCTTCTGATACAGAAAAACAGGGCAGGGACCTGGTTTCCAAATGGATGAAGGAAGCTGGTTTAGAGGTAGTAGTAGACCGGATCGGAAATATTTTCGGTATCTGGGAGACTCCTGAAAATAAAGATCAGGCGCCCCTTATGATCGGTTCCCATATTGATACGGTCATCAACGCTGGACAGTATGACGGATGTCTGGGTGTGATCTCCAGTATTGAAGTGATCAAAACTTTAAAGGATGCAGGAATGGTTTCTGCAAGGCCTATTGTTGCAGCTGCTTTTACCAATGAGGAAGGTGTCCGCTATTCACCTGATATGATGGGATCTTTAGTTTATGCTGGCGGTATGGATGTAGAAGACGCTCTGGATGCAGTAGGAACAGATGGAACTGTTTTAAGAGATGAATTAAAGCGCATCGGATATGAAGGAACCGTAGAGCCTGGATTTATTAAACCATATGCATTTGTGGAACTGCACATTGAACAGGGACCGATCCTTGACCATGAGGGCATTCGCATCGGCGCAGTAGAGAACCTTCAGGGCATCCACTGGCAGAGAGTTACGATCGAAGGTGCTGCAAACCATGCAGGAACCACACCAACTGCATTAAGACATGACGCAGGACTGGCAGCAGCAAAGGTAAATGTATTCTTAAGACAGTTAGTGGAGAAGTCAGGGGGCGTTGCTACCGTAGGCTGTATTGAATTTAAGCCAAATGCCATCAATGTTATCCCTTCAAAGGCTGTATTTACTGTGGATTTAAGAAACCCAGACAAAGAAAAGCTGGATAATGATGAGAAGATCCTGGCTGTGTATTTAAAGGATCTGGCAAAAGAAGATGATGTTAAGATCTCCACCGAGCGTCTGACAGAATTTGATCCGGTTCCATTTGACGAAGGCATTGTAGAAAAAGTGGAAAAGGCAGCAAAAGCCCATGGTTTAAGTGTAAGACGCATCACTTCCGGCGCAGGGCAGGATGCCCAGATGATCGCAAGGATCTGCCCGACAGCTATGATCTTTGTACCAAGCGTTAAGGGCATCAGCCACAACCCGGAAGAATATACCAAAGACGAAGACGTACTGGCAGGCGCAGGCGTATTCTTAGATGTTGTAATGGACATGGCAGTTGTGGGAGTGCCAGCGGCACGTAACAACTGACTTTCATTAAGTCCAGCGGTGTGATGTCAAGAAAATAAATGATTTAAAAATCATACATTTTTGATATATACCGCAAAGACAAAAAACACCCACCTAAGCCCTGTCGACCAGATTTTTTAAATGAGCAGGGCGT
>ENA-OQDL01001097-OQDL01001097.1-human-gut-metagenome-genome-assembly--contig:-NODE-1097-length-14555-cov-4.229623_pt1 | contig 14555 bp, 12 predicted proteins | sample MGYA00242782_ERZ504609 | MGnify/ENA primary metagenome ERZ504609 (study PRJEB26092, sample SAMD00036320) | human gut metagenome | host: Homo sapiens | study: EMG produced TPA metagenomics assembly of... | reverse complement strand
GAATGCATTCTGTGGTGACTGCATAGATCCGAAGATCACGCATCAGCTGAGCCGTACATTTGGTAATGAATGCACCTTCTTTGCCAAATTTCTCTGCATATGTAATTCCATGATAGCTTTCATCAGGTGTGCAAAGTCCCGGATATTTATCTGCATGTGCCATCCAGTCCAAAAGTTGCCGCTGTCTACGATTGCTCCGCCAAGTGCAGCTCCGTGTCCGTCCATATATTTTGTAGTCGAATGAGTTACAATATCTGCTCCCATTCGAACGGCCTGCAGTTGACCGGTGTCGGGAATGTGTTATCTACGATAAGCGGCACACCATGTGCATGTGCCACTTTGGCAAATAATTCAATATCCAGTACGGTAAGTGCCGGATTGGCAATTGTCTCACCAAACATTACCTTTGTATTTGGCTTAAATGCTTCATTTAACTCTTCTTCTGTTGCATCCGGTGACACGAATGTTACATCGATTCCCATCTTTCTCATCGTTACATCGATCAGGTTAAATGTTCCACCGTAAATGGATGAAGATGCTACAATGTGATCTCCGCACTCACAGATATTGAACAGTGCGAAGAAATTGGCTGCCTGTCCGGATGAAGTCAGCATCGCTGCCGTTCCACCTTCCATCTCTGCAATCTTTGCCGCAACCATATCATTAGTCGGATTCTGCAATCTGGAATAAAAATATCCTGACGCTTCCAGATCAAATAATTTTCCCATATCTTCACTGGTTGCATATTTGAATGTTGTTGACTGTACAATCGGAATCTGTCTTGGTTCTCCGTTTCCCGGAGTATATCCGCCCTGTACACATTTTGTTCCTATTCTGTATTCATTCATGAATTTTCCTCCTTAGTGCATGTTTTTTCACGCACTCGCTAAATCATACCTTTTTAGTATACTTTAGCACTATATCGAGGGAATTTTCAAGGAAAGATAATAAGACTAATTTATCGTCTTCTCAAATCATACAATGGATTCTTGCTGAAGAACATGGGAATAAGAAAAACTGCCAAACGTCTTGGCATAAGCAGAAGCACTCTCTGGAGAATGTTGAAAAAATAAAAAATGAATCACAAACGGAAGAGGATGAAGTAATACGCCCCTCGTCTAATTAACAGGGAACATATTACTTCATCCTCTTCCACCTGTGATTCTTTTTATTTCATATTCATATTATTTACTCGATCGCATCCGTCTCAATCACAAATTTTACATTACCATCCATTGCTTTATCCTTACCGCTGAATGTACTATATTTGCAATTTTCTGATGTCAGTACATCGATTCTGTCAAGTACATCACCAAGTTCATCTTCCACGGTGCTCTTCAACTTACTTGTTCCTTCTTTGTCAAATTTCGCCATGCCTTCTGCAAGTTCTTTTGCCCCTGACTGAAGTTCGGAAGCTCCGCTTCTGAGTGCGCTGCTGTTGGCCGCAAGTGTTGCAGATCCGGAAGACATCTGGCTTCCCAATGTATTCAGCCCGCTTGCCAACTGATTCGTTCCTCTTTGAAGTGTATTGACACCGGCTACTAATGTCGGACTGTTGGATTTCAGTTTATTTGCACCGCTTACCAGAGAATCATTGTATCCACTTAACTGGGCAAAGCCTTTATTCAGGGCTGTGATTCCCTGGATTGCTGTCGGGAACTGCGCTGATGTGGCTTTGTTCAATGCAGCCAGGTTACCATGCAGTGTTCCGATCGCACTGTTCAGTCCCTGCATACCTGCATTTAACTGGTCTACACTTCCTGTTAATGTACTTAACTGCCCTGCCTGTGCAAGAACACCTTCCGCATCTTCGATACTCTTCAACTGCTTCTGTAATTCCGGAAGTGCTGCTGCCAGCTCTCCCGAAGACTTCTTCAAAGTATCTGCATTCGTCATGATCGTTGCTGCACCTGCTTTTAAGGAATCTACATCTATTGTCGGCATCTTTGACGTATCAATGCCTGATAACTCCTTGAGATTCTGTACGGAATCTGTGGAAGCTTTTGCGTTCTTCAGTGCACTTATAGAACTCTGTAATTGCTTTGCTTCCTCGGAATTCTTATCTGAGATTCCTGCATACTTCGCTTCCAGTGCGCTTATAGATGCAGCAATCGCATCGGAACTGTTCTTTGCTGTTGTCTTTGCTGTTGTAATTGTCTGATTGTCAGATGCAACTACATCATTGATATTCTTACATGCATTCTGTAATGCTGTCTGCGCTGCATCAATATTTGCCAGAGCCTCCTGCATACCATTTAATGTCTGAGCAATTGTTGTAAGTGGTGCCTCGATACCATTTGCAAGTGTTCCGCTTAATGTCTTAGTCTCTGCCATCAATGTATTGCCGGTTGTTACCATAGCATTTACCTGAGACATCAGACTCTCTACTTCTTTCGTTCCGAGTGTTGCTTTCATCTGTGCTGTTCCTGCTGCCAGAGCCTTGGAGGCTGCCTGAAGGTCTTCTGTGGTTCCACCCTCACCATTCGTTGCTGCCTCAAGCTGGGAGATTGCACTTTGCACCTGCTTCAGTCCCGCACTAAGCTGTGTCAGCTGTGAAGCTCCTGCTGCCAGCTGCTTCTCACCGTCTACGTAACTGCTTACACCATCTGCCAGTGTATTTACGCCATCCGTATAATCCTGTACCCCTTTGACAACTTTATTCACACCATTCACATACTCTGTAACGCTGCCGCTTAACTCTCCGTTAGAACCAAGATATTTCTGAATACCGGCATTCAATGTGTCAACACCTTCTGTATAAGTATTCACACCATCTGCCAGTGTTCCTGCACCATCTGCCAGTGTATCGGAACCACTAACCAACTGAAGTGCCGCATCTTCCAGATCATCCAGCGCTGTCTGCAGATCATCTACATCTGCAATGTCATCCATATTCATATCGTCCAACAGATCAGATAATGCAACTGTATAAGTAGAAGACATTGTAAAATCTGTTACATCTGCTTCAATACTTAAGCTTTCCGGAATCGTAACTTTGTCACTTTCTTCACTGCTTAAGTTCAGGCTGTCTTTTAATCCCGGCATTCCGAATCCGACCACGATATTCTTATTTCCATCGGAAATAATCTTGCCGTTATCAATCGTTACATTGCTGAATGTCTCATTCGGAAGTATCATTCCCGTCATCATCACGAACGGTGTATATACTTCTGTATCTTTTCCATCCAACGATACATTCTGTTTTTCATTATTCTTATAATCAACGGTAATTTTCAAATGTCCGCTCTTACCCTTTAACTCAGACGGCTTCATCTGTTTTCCGTCCAGATAATAGTTCAGTTTTACTGATACCGGAAGTTTCTTATCTGTCGTTCCCTGATAATAGATGTCCTCACCGTCTGTAGCCCAGGTCAGTTTATCTCCATCTGACGCATATTTTTCATCACCTTTTACATTCTTGATATCGCTCAGTGTGCTTTCATCTTCCAGATTTCCGGATACGCTCCCGGAATTCTTAAGCCAGTTAGATACGGTTACCTTATCCGTCTTACCACTTGCCTTGGCATTCACGTATACTGTTTCTTCTTTATATACATCACTGTCTGAAGTTCCACTTGCCGCGAAAGCTGGTGTCACACCCATCATCACTGACATTCCGACTGCTACAGATGCTGCAATTTTTCGTTTCATTTTTCTGTTCTTATTCATAATTCCTGCTTCCTTTCTTAATTATGATGGATTGTTAATAACAGGTTACTTTGCTTCACTTGTCTGTGCTTTTGCCTTTTCCCAAGAAATCCGATGGATGTCTTGCAGATTAATTTGTCAAATATCATGAACATTGCCGGCAATACCAGAAGCACGACTACCATACTGATAATGGCTCCTCTTGCAAGCAATGTACAAATCGAACCGATCATCTCAACCTGTGAGTAGCAGGCTACTCCAAATGTTGCCGCGAAGAAACTTAATCCGCTGCTGATAATTGACGGCATACTGGTTTTATGGGCAATACTGATTGCTTCCATCTTATCTTTTCCAAGGCTTCGTTCTTTTTGATATCTCGTTGTCATCAGGATCGCATAGTCAACGGTTGCACCTAACTGAATGGCACCGATCACGATACTTGCCACAAACGGAAGGCTGATTCCCTGATAATACGGAATTGCCATGTTGATCATAATTGCAAATTCGATAACTGCCACCAGGATAACCGGCAGTGAAATCGATTTGAAAATAATCAGGATGATCACAAATATCGCTGCGATAGAGATAATATTTACATTAACAAGATCGACATCCGTGACATCTTGTAGATCTTTCATCAGAGGTGCTTCTCCGATGACCATTCCCGTCTTATCGTATGATTTTACAATCTTATCGATCTTTTTAATCTGTGTATTGACCTGATCCGTTGCGGATTCGTATTCTGTACTTACAAATGCCAGTTCATAATCTTTACTCTGCAGCATCTTCCGGACATCTTTCGGAATTATGGAATCCGGTACACTAGGCCCGATAAGTGAACTCATACTGATGGTCCATTTCACGCCTTTTACTTTATCGACCTTATTCAGCATCTGCTGTTTTTCCTTTGCATCCATGTTCTTATCCATCATGATAATATGCATGTTGCTTGCCCCAAAGTCATCCTTTACTTTTGCAATTGATACATTACTGTTCAATGTTGCCGGAAGTGAATCTGCAATATTGTAGTAAATCTTTGTATGGTTATTTCCATAAATTGCCGGAAGTAAAAGTATAAGGAATGCCGCAATCCATACTTTATAGTGCTTTGTGATAAAGGCTGATGGACGATCCATATTACTTAACAGCAATTTGTGTCTTGTCTTCTCGATTGGTTTATCAAATACAAGGATCAGTGCTGGCAGGATCGTTACACAACAGATAACGCCGATCACAACTCCTTTTGCCATTACGATACCAAGGTCACGTCCGAGCGCGAATGTCATAACACAAAGTGCGATGAATCCGGCCACAGTAGTTACGGAACTTCCGACAACCGACTTAAATGTATTGGCGATCGCATGCCCCATAGCTCTATCTTTCTCACCCGGGAATCTCTTCTTATTCTCTTCATAACTATTCAGAAGGAAGATGGAATAATCCATCGTTACGCCAAGCTGTAATACTGCTGTCAGTGCCTGCGTAATATAAGACGTTTCACCGAATATAATATTACTTCCCAGGTTGTATTAAAATCGCAAGCCCTATACTTAGCAGGAATGAAAAACGGAACTACAAATGATCCCGATGTAATCTCCAGTACGACCAGGCTTAACAGTGCCGCGATCACTACATAGATCGGAAGTTCTTTCATTGCGATATTCTTAATATCTGTAACGATACCCGTCATACCACTGATAAAGCACTGCTTATTTGCGATCTTACGAAGCTGTGTCAGTGCCTCCATGGAATTATCAGATGATGTCGTATCATCAAATAGTACAAGCATCATCGTTGCATCTCCATTGATAAATGCTTTTCTTATATCTTTTGGAATCATCTCTGTCGGAAGACTGATATCTGCCACATCGTCATACCAGAGTACGTCCTGGACGTGCGGCACATTTTTCAAATTCCTTTTCCAGTTTCTGTACATCCTTCATATCCATATTCTCGACTGCGACCATGGAGAATGCACCCATTCCAAATTCATCTACCAGGATATCCTGTCCTTTTACCGTCTCCAGGTGATCCGGCAGGTAACTCAGCAGGTCATAATTTACTTTTGTTTTTGCGATGCCGATTATTGACGGAACAATTAATAAGACTCCTATAAGCAGCACCAGTATTCTGTGTCGGGCAATCCATTTGCCAACTTTGACCATTCTTTCCATCTCCTCTTATTTTCTTTATGCATTTATTATTATAGCCAAGAATGACCAGTAGTCAATATTTTATTTAAATTATTTTTTTATTTCGTTGATAATCTTTATCCATATTGGCGCACACAAAAAAAAGAAACAGCACATCCCGTGTTGTTTCTTTTTTGTTTCTATTCTATAATTTATTGCTTCACACATTCAGAGAGCAGCTTAATGTGCTGCTGCCTCTACATTTCCGGCAGCTTTTTCTTTTCGTTTGTCATGCATTGCAAATAATCCGGCTAACAGAGTTCCTGAGATGGAATGCCATGTACAGGATACCGCACAGATAATTGCAGATTCCGGTGTAGATGCAAACTGGGCAGTTGTAGTTGCAAGATTCGTTGCAAGTCCGGCATTCTGCATACCCACTTCGATAGAAATGGTTCTCTTCTTTGATGTATTCATACCAACCAGTTTTCCTGCTCCATATCCAAGCAGATATCCAAGCCCGTTGTGCAGTAATACTGCTACGAAGATCACAACACCTGACTGGAAGAACTTGGCTCCCTGCGAAGATACCACACCGCCGACAACACATGCAAGTCCGAGAACAGCAACTCCCGGCATAACTTTCTGAAGTTCCCGGAATGTTTTATTCTTTCCCAACAGATAATTTAATAAAAATCCAACACCAACCGGAAGGATAACAGTCTCAATGATTGATACGAACATCGGAAGTCCCTTGATCGTAATCTGTGTACCGCTTGCCAGTAAAGATACCATGAGTGGTGTCATAACCGGTGAGACCAGTGTGGATACTGTTGTCATTCCTACGGAAAAAGCTACATCCCCGCCGCACAGATAAGACATGATGTTAGAAGATACACCTCCCGGACAGCAACCTACAAGAATCAGCCCAAGTGCGATTCCATCCGGCAGATTCAATACCTTTGAAAGCGCAAATGCAAGGAATGGCATGATCAGATACTGCGCAACCGCACCAACACAAATGTCAAACGGACGCTGTGCAAGAATCCTAAAATCTTCCGTTGTAAGTGTCAGTCCCATACTGAACATGATAATACCAATGATAATAGACTGACATGTGAACTTGTTCGATACCATGTCTGTGAACAGCGCCAGATTTACCCAGCCCATCATAGACGGAAGGAAAAATGTAACCACTGCGATTGCGATTACAACAATTGATGTGTAGTCTGATAAAAATTTGCTTGCTTTCTGTAATGCTTTCATTACTCTTCTCCTCCTTTAAACAATCCCTGTCCACCAAAAAAAATCCCTTTCCAGAATATACTCTGAAAAGGGACGAAATCTATCCGCGTTACCACCCTAATTCTGTAGAATCTTTCTACAGCTCTCATACACGTACTATCATACATGCTCCCTGTAACGGGGGATACCGGCGAGGTTTACTTTGATATTGCTTTCAACCCGCTTCTTAGAGAGGATATCCTTATCTGCTTATTACCTGCTTCCACCAACCGCAGGCTCTCTGTGAAATAACGATAGATACGGCATTGTTCTCATCAACGAATTTCGGTGAACTATATATATTTTACAAGTCCTTATTATAAACCTGTCATTTCAAATGTCAAGCATAAATTTTCATGCTTTTGCATATTTTTTCATCACATTCTACAAAATGCTCCTTGCCTTCCCGGATTTCTTACTCTCCGATCCTTGGAAGATTCCATCTGTAATGAGCCGCAAGAAAACGTATCAGCATAACGATCAGTGATGACACCACCATCGCCGGAAGTTCTCCGTAACTTCTGTATATGATCACACATATCCACGCCCCCGCAATGGATGCGCATGCATAAATATGTTTCACAAATATATACGGCGCAACTCCTGCCATCGTATCACGCAAAAGCCCTCCTCCGACTCCCGTCATTGTACCAAGGAAGACCAGAAGAAATGTATTGTCGATATAGCCGCAGCTGATACCTTTTGTCACCCCATCGCCGAAAAGATTCCAAGTCCTATGGAATCCATTGCTAACATAAGCTTATCATAGACCTCGCCAAAACCATCCTGCAGATATTTCCTGCGGAAATATATAATACAAAACACAAGCACCGCAGCAAGTACGGCATAGATCACATATACCGGATGCAGAAGTGCCGATGGCACCTTCCCAAGTATAACATCACGAACCATACCTCCGCCAACTGCCGTTGACACACCAAGCACGATCACCCCGAATATATCCATGCTGCACTCAATTCCAACCATTGCCCCCGATGCTGAGAACGCTACTGTTCCGATCAGTTCGATTGCAAATATAATCCACTCCTGAATATCCATCTTGTTTTCCCCATCTTGTCTTTTAATTTTTGTAAATTTACTGTCCTGTTCATGCTCTGTCATTCTATTTCCGAAGGTCTTCCAGCATCTCTCTAACCGTCTTCCCATACACCGGATGACGTTTATAAGGTGCAATCTCATGCAAAGGCTCCAGTACAAACGCTCTCTTATGCATCTCCACATGTGGAATGCATAAAGCATCCGTCTCTGCAACCAGATCGTCATAGAATATAATATCCAGATCCAGCGTTCTTGGTCCCCAGTGTATGATTCGTTCTCTTCCTGCCTCTTTTTCAATACGGTTCAGTTCTTTTAATAACTCTTCCGGATACAATAATGTCGAAAGCTTCAGACAACCGTTTAAGAAATCCGGCTGATCCGTCACTCCGTACGGAGGTGTCGTGATAAATGTCGATACCTTCTCCACCTTTGTATTCTTCATCTCATCCAATGCCTGTACCGCGGCTTCCAGAATACTTCTGCTATCCCCCATATTCGATCCGAGCGCAATATATGCCGTATGCCATTCACGCTCAATCTCTACACTGACCGTCTTAAGCGGCAGTCCGACCGGCGCCCACGGTTTCTTGATCTCAATCTGCACCTTCTGCAGACCTGCTATACGCACCAGCATCTCCTCTGCCAGTCCTTCCGCAACCTTCTCCAGAAGCTTGAACGTATGACTTTTCAAATACTCTGTGATAAATGCACTTGCTTCTCCATAATGGATAGATGCAGTCAGTTCATCTGTCAGTCCTGCCCGTCTGGTATCTGTATACATAACCGCAGACACCACAAATTTCTGACCCAGTACATTTTCCTCCGGAAACACACCATGATTGGCAAATACTTCCAGATCTTCTATCTTTATCTTATCCGGTTTCATCTCATTCCTCACTCTTTCTATACTTCGTGTCCCCGCATGATTGCTTTCGTCATCTGAATGGCTCTCTTATTTTTCTCTACATCATGGACGCGTACGAATGCACATCCCTTCTGTACCCCATATACGGTCGTAACCATCGTACCTTCTTCCCGCTGCGTCACCGGAAGATCCAGCGTCAGTCCGATTACGGATTTTCGTGATGTTCCGAGCAATACCGGATATCCAAGTTCATTTAATATCTCCATCTTATCGATAATCTCCAGGTTCATCTCATAAGTCTTTCCAAATCCGACACCGGGGTCAAGGATGATCTTGTCATCCTCAATGCCTGCTGCTTTTGCAAGTCTTACACATTCTTTCATATCATCCATGAAATCTTTCAGAAAGTCCTGATATTCCGCCTTTTCCCGATTATGCATCAGACAGCATGCAGCCTGATACTTTGCGATCACACTTGCCATCTTCTTGTCATATTTTAATCCCCAGATGTCATTGACAAGATCTGCACCTGCCTGAAGTGCAGCCTCTGCGACATGGCTTTTGTAGGTATCGATCGACACCGGTACATCAAATTCTTTCTTAAGCACTTCAATAATTGGCGTCACTCTTGCAATCTCTTCTTCATCCGTGATCTGGATATGTCCCGGACGCGTAGATTCCCCGCCTACGTCAATGATATCTACACCTTCTTCAACCATCTGGTGTGCATGTGCAATTGCCGCATCCATTCCGTTAAACTTTCCTCCATCGGAAAAGGAATCCGGCGTCACATTCAGGATTCCCATAATGTATGTATGATTTGCTGTATCAAAATTCTTTCCACCTATGATCATATTATTATCTCCATATTTTTCTCTTCTTCATTCCAGTTACACTTCTTCTCTGCCATGCAGGAAAGACACATTCTGGAACGTTTATCACTTTCATAGAACAGTTCCTCTATCGGCTTCATATGCTCATGCCGTCTGCGGTGTCCCCTGACTGCCAGACAGATCAGTGCTTTTTCTTCATCCGTAAATGTAAAACCAGTCGGAAGAGAATCCAATATCCGCCTTGCTATTCTCTCTCCTGCGATCTCATGCGGAATCTGCTGTCTGTACTGAAAAGATTTGCCAATATCATGCAGCACCGCCGCTACGTAGATCAGTTCCTTATCGAATCCAAGTCCTTCTTCCAGATTCTTAATGTAAGCAATTCTTGCCACATCCAGAAGATGGTTCATCTGATGACAACAGAATACCCTATCCGTCTCACATTCACAGATACGCTTATAGTATGTCTGATACACTTCATGATTCACCACCGCATTCAGACGGGGCATCCCTTTTTGTCTTTCTGTTACTCTTTTCATCTACATCTGTATCTCTTTCTTTTTATCGTCCAAGCATCCGGAAAAATCTCTCTTCCAGTACCGGATCTGTCTCAAATACACCGCGTCTGGCAATTGTCACAGTCTGGCTTCCCGGCTTCTTGATCCCACGCATTGTCATACACATATGCTCTGCTTCGATCATAACGATAGCCCCTTTCGGCTGCATATACTCCATCAAAGCATCAGCAATCTGTCCGGTAAGCTGTTCCTGAAGCTGCAGTCTTCTTGCGAATACCTCCACGGTACGGGCAAGTTTGCTTAATCCTACAACTTTCCCATCCGGAATATAAGCAATATGTGCTTTCCCATAAAATGGCAGGAGGTGATGCTCACATGTCGAATAGAATGTAATATCTTTCTCTATTACCATCTCATGACTGTCAACGGTAAATGTCTTAGAAAGATGTTTTCCTGCATCCTCATCCATACCTCCATATATCTCTTCATACATTCTTGCGATCCGGTCCGGTGTATCAATCAGTCCTTCCCGGTTCACATCTTCTCCCATTCCTTCCAGAAGCAGCCGCACTGCCTGTTCTATCTTCTCATGATCTATCATATTCTTTCCTTTCTCTGCGGATTCTGTACGCATCCTTCCATACACCGGATTACTTCACTTAGATATGACAATGAACCACATGCGATCACCGCGCGTTTCCCACTGTCTTCTGTTGCATAAGTATACGCTTTTGCAACAGCATCTCCAATACTCTTTTCTGCGTACACGCTCATCTGTTCTGTCATACAGTCTCTTACACATTCTGCAAGCTTCTCTGCCGGCAGTGTACGTTCCTTATTCGGCAGATCTACCGTATACACCCGCTTTGCTGACGGACACAGAATCTGTACGATCTTCTCATATTCTTTATCTTTAAATACACCCATGATCAGGATAAGTTCCTCTCCCGTAAAATACCGTTCAATGGATGTCTTAAGCTTCTTCGCCGCATCTTCATTATGCACACCATCTACGATCACAACCGGATCTTCAGACAGACAAGTAAAACGTCCCGCCCATCTCGTTGCATCAAGACCGTCCCTCACTGCTCCTTCCTCAATCTGATATCCCAGCTTCCTGAGGCTTTCAATTACTTCCAGTGCCACAGAAAGATTTTCTCTCTGGCACTCTCCTGCAATGTGGTTCTGCATATTCGTATATTTCTTATATGAAAATGTAAGTCCTTTATAATCTTCTTTTTCGATACTCATCTGCTCCGGTTCTGCTTCTGTATATATACAGTTCAGACTCTCTGCTTTCTTTTGCAGAATCAGTCTGACATTCTCCTGTTGTCTTGCTGACACTACCGTACATCCCGGTTTGATGATCCCGGATTTCGTCTGTGCGATCTCTTCCAGGGTATCTCCGATCACCCCCAAATGATCAACACTGATCGTTGCAAATACTGCGCAAACTGTATTCTTAATTACATTCGTCGCATCTGTCTCTCCGCCGAGACCGGTTTCCAATACAACCAGATCACATTTTTGTTTCTTAAAATACAAAAAAGCCATCGCCGTCTCTACTTCAAACACTGTCGGAACAGGTTCTCCTTTACATACAAGCCGGTCAATTGCTTCTTTTATCTCTTCCATGATCTCTGCAAATTCTGATTCAGAGATCCATTTCCCATCTATCTGTATCTTCTCCAGATAAGAAATGACTGTCGGTGAAACATATCGCCCGGTTTTGTATCCTGCCTTACTTAATATCATTGAAGTGTATGCAAGCACAGATCCTTTTCCATTCGTTCCTGCAATATGTATGAACTTCAGATCATCCTGGGGGTTCCCAAGTTCACGCAACAGACCTCGAATCGTATCTAAGCCAAGTACACTTCCGTATTTCGACATCTCGTCCAAATATACCCTCGCTTCTTTATAGGTCACGTCTTTATTTTCCTTTCATCAAAAAAATAGTGCTGTCAAACAGACATTTCTGCCTAACAGCACTATCATACCACTATTGAATCACACTAACAAGTGATTGCTTCTTTAATTTATTAGATATTCAACAGATCACTGAACACCTTCAGTGCACCATCTGTCTCGTGTGCAAGTACACGTTTTGCAAGTACTTTACCAAGCTGTACACCTTCCTGGTCAAAGCTGTTCACATTCCATACAAATCCCTGGAACATAACTTTATTCTCAAAGTGTGCAAGAAGTGCACCGAGAGATCCCGGATTTACCTGCTCTCCGATAATGATGCTTGATGGACGTCCGCCTTCGAAATTCTTATTACGGTTCTCATCGGATTTACCACATGCAAATGCAACGATCTGGGCAGCTACATTTGCACAAAGTTTCTGCTGGCTTGTGCTGTCCTGGATCACAACATCTGTTTCCATCTGGCTGTTCTTGTATCCAACGAACTGTAACGGCACGATATCCGTTCCCTGATGCAGTAACTGATAGAATGAGTGCTGTCCGTTTGTTCCAGGTTCTCCGAAGATGACCGGTCCTGTAGGATAGTTAACCGGCTCACCGAAACGGTTGACAGATTTACCGTTAGATTCCATATCCAACTGCTGTAAATGTGCAGGGAAACGGCTCAGTGCCTGGGAATATGGAAGTACGGCCGTACTTGGATATCCTAATACATTTCTCTCATATACACCAATCAGTGCATCCAGCATTGCAGGGTTCTTGAATACATCTTTGTTCTTAGAAAGTGCATCTTCTGCTGCAGCACCATCAAGGAACTGTGCAAATACTTCCGGTCCGAATGCCAGAGATAATACAGCGCCTCCAACTGCAGATGTAGAAGAATAACGTCCTCCGATATAGTCATCCATGAAGAATGCTGCAAGATAATCGTCACTCTTAGCCAGCGGAGATGTCTCACTTGTAACAGCGATCATGTGCTTAGAAGCATCCAGTCCCGCATTCTTCAGTGCATCTTTTACAAATGATTCATTGGTTAATGTCTCAAGTGTTGTTCCTGATTTTGATACCAGTACGAAGATAGAATGTGCAACATCGATAGAATTAAGTACAGCTGCCGCATCATCAGGGTCTACGTTACTGATGAATTTGGCTTCCATCTTGAATGTGTCATTCTTCTTAGCCCAGTTCTCAAGTGCAAGATACATTGCACGAGGTCCGAGATCACTTCCACCGATACCGATCTGTACAACCGTTGTAAATTTCTCACCGGCTCCGTTTGTAATCTCTCCTGCATGTACTTTATTTGCAAAATCTGCGATCTTAGCCTGCTGTTCTGTATAGAATGCACGCTTGTCCACTCCGTCAGCCTCTACAGCTTCTCCAAGCTGTCCACGTGTCATGTGATGAAGTACCAGACGTTTCTCACCTGTGTTGATCACTTCTCCGTTGTAAAGTGCTTCAAATTTCTCTGCCAGCTGTGCTTCATCTGCTAATTTTGCAAGTGCTGCCAGTATTTTATCGTCAACCTGCTTTGCAGCATAGTTATAAGTAAGTCCTTCTGCCATCGGAACGCTGTAATTCTTTACTCGTTCTGCTCCGCTTTCTCCTGTCATTGCTTCTACAAGATTTACTCGCTCAACTTTTTCAAGTTCTTTGAATGATGCAAGGGTATCTAAGTTGTTCCAGGTAATCATAATATTAGATTCCTCCTTCAAAAAAATAAATATGATCTTTACGGTCATGAGTCCGGCCGTATTTCTCGTTAATTTTAGCACATTTTCAGTATAATAACAATTAAAAAGCAACCAACATATGTTGATTGCTTTTTACCTTATATATATACCTTCAAAACTGCATACAAGAAATATTTCTTTCATCCTACCTATCACCTTGCTTGGTCATGCCCTCGACCGATTAGTATCAGTCAGCTCCATACATTACTGTACTTCCACCTCTGACCTATCTACCTCGTCGTCTTCAAGGGGTCTTACTACTTACGTAGGGATATCTCATCTTGAGGGGGGCTTCACGCTTAGATGCCTTCAGCGTTTATCCCGTCCCGGCTTGGCTACTCTGCCATGCACTTGGTATGCAACAGATACACCAGCGGCCAGTCCATCCCGGTCCTCTCGTACTAAGGACAGCTCCTCTCAAATATCCTACGCCCACGCCGGATAGGGACCGAACTGTCTCACGACGTTCTGAACCCAGCTCGCGTACCGCTTTAATGGGCGAACAGCCCAACCCTTGGGACCTACTTCAGCCCCAGGATGCGATGAGCCGACAT
>ENA-OQDL01001096-OQDL01001096.1-human-gut-metagenome-genome-assembly--contig:-NODE-1096-length-14588-cov-8.489385_pt1 | contig 14588 bp, 10 predicted proteins | sample MGYA00242782_ERZ504609 | MGnify/ENA primary metagenome ERZ504609 (study PRJEB26092, sample SAMD00036320) | human gut metagenome | host: Homo sapiens | study: EMG produced TPA metagenomics assembly of... | reverse complement strand
ATTCTGCGTGATTGGTCCAGTTTGATTTTTGTACGCTGTACTAGAGTATTTTAAGACACGCTCTAAGCCCGGAGGTTGACAAATACAGAGCGAATCATGTAGAATAGCAGATGGAAAATACTGATATTTTGAAGTGTCATACAATAGAAGGAGAATCAACAAAATGAGCAAGAAACCAACCGTATTAATGATTCTGGATGGATATGGATTAAATGACCGGGTAGAGGGAAATGCTGTAAAAGAAGCTTCTACTCCGGTAATGGACAAACTGATGGCAGAGTACCCCTGGGTACAGGGACAGGCCAGCGGAATGGCAGTTGGACTTCCGGAAGGCCAGATGGGAAATTCTGAAGTAGGCCACATGAACATGGGTGCCGGACGTATTGTGTATCAGGAACTGACCCGGATCACCAAAGAGATTCAGGATGGAGATTTCTTCAAAAATGAAGCCCTGTTAAAAGCAGTCCGCAATGCAAAAGAAAAAGGAACCGCCCTGCATCTGTTTGGCCTTCTCTCTGATGGCGGCGTACACAGTCACATCACCCATCTGTACGGATTGCTGCAGCTGGCAAAGCAGGAAGGACTGGAGAAGGTATTTGTACACTGCTTCCTGGATGGCCGTGACACTCCGCCGACCTCAGGAAAGGGATTTGTACAGGCTCTGTATGACGAAATGGAAAAAATCGGCGTAGGAAAAATTGCTACCGTTATGGGACGCTATTATGCCATGGACCGTGACAACCGCTGGGACCGTGTAGAGCTGGCTTACAATGCTATGGTAAAAGGTGAAGGCGTGAAAGCCGAGTGCGGCGTCTGCGCAGTACAGAATTCTTACGATGATGGAAAGAACGATGAGTTCGTTGTACCGGCAGTGGTAGAGAAAGACGGCAAGCCGCTGGCAACCATCCAGGACGGCGATTCCGTGATCTTCTTCAACTTCCGTCCGGACCGTGCAAGAGAGATCACCAGAGCATTCTGCTGTGATGAGTTTGACGGTTTCCCAAGAGGAAAAACGTCTGGATCTGTAGAATGAAACACCAGCTTCTTCGGCATCAAAAACTCCGACTTTATCCACGCATAGATTGCTTTCTCTGCGGTCATACCGTTGTACTTCACAAAGCCAAGTGCCGCAAACGGAGCAGCACCCAAAATGCACACCCACGATACGGTTTCCGTGCCAACATACGGTTTGAGCAAAAAATACAGTCCTACTGCAACGCCACAAGCGAGAACAGAAAAAATGAACTGTCTGAGCGACAGTCCAAAAAACATTGACTCTGTATAATTTCTGATTTCTCGGTTAATTTTTACTTCCATATCTGTTTCCTTTCCTGCGGTTTTGGTCTTTCTCCCTCACGCATTTATCATTCAGGCAAAAGACTTTGCCTTTCCGTTTACCGCCATAGTAAACACATTTCTTACAATCTCTTTGGTTCATTTCAAAATCTCTCCTTAAAGTCCCATCATCTCTCGGATAATACGGTCAGACATTTTCACTGCACCGACAAGAACAAGCATATTAAATACCAGTTCCCCGATATATGCCCACACCTGCGTAACTGCTGCTGCATCAGGATTCACTACTGGCGGCGATGAAGCAAATACGGAGAAAATAATACAAGCAAGTACGATGACTGCCCCTTCAAGCAGAACTGCACAATAGCTCTTGATAAAACTCTTGCCGACATTCTGTGTCGGTTCTCCTGCAAATGTGGAAAGCGGTATCGGTGCAAGTGCTGTGTACATATAAAGTTTGAAAAATCTTCCGTACACCGTCATTATCAGAATGAACGACAGCACCGTGATAAATAATCCTCCGATAAGCGTTACCGCCCACAAAGGGATACTCTCAAAAAATCCGCAATCCTCTATGGTCGTTACCATCTCTGCGGGCAAGGTCGTCTGTTCCGGAGTTCCAAATCCGGCAGCATTCATAATGGTTGAAATCGTACCCTGCACAATATTAAATAGTGCAAGCATAAGCTCCATTCCGTATGTGATGACACCTTTCGCCAGTGCAAAACGGACAAAGAGTTTCAGTGCGTGTTCCGGTTTCTTCACATCTGTAAAACTTCCGCAGGTCTTTACCATACCTATCACAAAAAACAATACAAGCAAGGCAAGCCCGATAGCCTGAACTGCACCGTTGATGTCAACGATAACCTTCCAGATATTCCCGCCCTTAAAGTTCTGCGGTGTAGTTGTGATGAGCGTCCATATTTCCGACAGTTTTTCATTCCAAGTTTCAAGGGCATTTTCAAGATTTTGAACTACCCAGTTATCACTCATTCAAAGCACCTCCTTACAATTAAGGGGTGTACCTTAACTTGGCACACCCCTCGATAACTGTGTAACTCTTATCTTAGCCTGTGATAAGAGTAAGGATTTCTTTGGCGAAAGTGATAATGACACCGCCCGCAAGAGTCAGGAAGCCATTGGCTCTCTGAGAAGGGTCGTGAGATTTGAGCGAAAGACCGACCTGCACGATACCAAAGCCAAGCAAAATCATACCGATGGCACGGATAAGTCCGAAGATAAAATCGGACAGATTGTTGACTACGGTAAGCGGGTCATTCGCTGCAAATGCAGTCGTTGTCATTCCAAGTGCCAACGCACCGACAATGACCATTGTGCAATAAGCACGGAAGCCTTTCTTAACCTTTCCGGTCATAGGCAGTTTCTTTGTTTCCTGAGTATCGGTTGCTTTTTTCTTAAAAATAGTCATAGTTGAATACCTCCAAAATTTAATTTGTTTGATTATTTATGAACAGAGCTTCCATCTCCTCATCGGAAAGAAGTTCCCAGTTCGTTTCTTCCATTTCCTTTTCAGGAAGTGTTGCAGGGTCAATGTCCCAAATGGCAATCGAAGCAATATCTTTTGTGACTTCTCCGTGCTTATAAGGACTTGCCTTTCCGTCTGTGGTAAGTGTCACATTCGGGTGTTTCATAATGTCATATTTGAAATCCATAATGGGTCTTTCCCCACGGATGAATAAAATAGCGTACTGATTATCGAGCATACGCACCTCATCAGGGGTAAGTAACTCTCTGCCGCTAATCTGATAGTTGGTGGAATAGTTACCGCTTCTTCCGGTACTCTTTCCGAACGTGTTGGTATCAATGGTTTCCTTGCCCAACAGCTCCGACACATATTTATGGGTTGACTGCTCATTTCCACCGAGGTAAAGAAATTCATCGCAGTTACCCACAATGCTCTCCCACTGTTTTTCAAACAAGGCTTTAAGCTGTGCCAAGTTCTGTAAGATGATGCTTACCGATACACCACGGGAACGCATAACCGACAGTATCTTGTCGAAGTCGTCCGGCAGTGAAACATTGGCAAATTCGTCCATCATAAAATGAACAGGCATCGGCAAACAGCCGCCGTGGATATGGTCGGCTGCATAAAACAACTGCTGAAAGAGCTGTGTGTAAAGAATGGATACCAAGAAGTTGAAACTTGAGTCGTTATCCGGTATCAGTGCAAACAGAGCCACCTTTTTCTCTCCAAGTGACTGCAAATCCAGTTCATCGGCAGAAGTAAGAGCAGCAAGACTTTCCAAGTTAAACTTTTCAAGCCTTGCTGCAAGGGTTATCTGTATGGATTTTAATGTTTTGGAAGAACCGGAATGATAAGAGTGATAATACTTCAAAGCAATGTGGTCAGGATTATCTATCATCAAATCTGAAAACAGATTATCAAGCGGAGAAGGACTTGGGTCGTCCTCGTCCTCAATCGCCCCGGCTCTGAGCATTTCCATTACCATTGCAAAATTCTGTTCTTCCGGCGGTGCTTCATAATGCAGATAAAATACAAGTGCAAGCAGAAGCATTGACGCTGCCGCATCCCAAAACGGGTCATTACTCTGTGAACCTTTCGGAGTGGTACTCTTGAATAGATTGGTTACGAGTTTCTGCACATCATTGTCATTCAGCAAATAAACAAACGGATTGTAACAATGGCTTTTCTCCATTGAAATCAAATCAAGCACACGCACTTCGTAACCTTTCTTCTCAAGAAGATGTCCCGTATCTCGCAGGATTTCCCCTTTCGGGTCTAATATCACATAGCTGTTTCTGGCAGCATTCATAATATTAGGCTTTGCATAAAACCTCGTCTTACCTGCACCGGAGCCGCCGCACACAAGCGTATTCAGATTTCGTCTGTGCTTCTTGGCATTAAGCCCAATGCACACATTCTGAGTCATCAGCTTATTTTCTGACAGCGGCTTTTGTCGGTACTTTTTATCAATGGCTCTGACATTGCCCCATTTGGCAGAACCGTGTTCCTCTCGTCTGCGGTAATTCTTTCTTGTTGAGAAATAAATCCCGATACCCATTCCATAGCATAAAAGTAAAATGAGGACAGTTTTCAGGCTGTCCCCACATAATTTTATGGAAAATGGATTATCAAAGAGTGTCGCAAGATTGACTGCTATCTCCGGCAATCCTCCGCTTATGGAAGGTGCAATCAGAAGTGCCAGCCATATGACCGGAACGATACCGACAATGGATAAAATAATGGCAGTCTGCCTGTCATTATCTCGCTTCATCTGAGCGTTTCCTTTCAATCACTTTGAACTTTTTCAATGGGGCATTTCCGACTTTTACAAGCAGGTCGTCTACTGCGTCTGCGGACTTGCCTTCCTCCATCAACTTTGTTTTCTCATCGTTTAAGGAGCGAATGACAACACCGTGTTCGTAATCGTCCAAAGCAATGTGGTAGAGTTTTTCTTTTTCCATATCTGCCCTCCATTATCTCTCATAGTCCTTTGAACGCTCCTGTTTCTTGCGGAACATTTCATCAGAGATATGACTGTGAATTTCTGCCATTGCATTTCGGGTCTTGGAAAGCTCCGCACGGATTTCTTTCGGCTCTTTGGAAGCCAGTCCCTCCGGAATGCGGTTAATCGCAAAATTCTGTGTATCTACTCCATACTTCTTGCAAAGCATATATCCGATACACACTGCCTGAAAGCCCATATCCCTGCGGCTGTAACTTTCACTGTTGATAGAAAGCTGTGCGTGTCCAAGTTCCTGAGCGACACACTGGGCAACTGCTACGCTGTCGCCCACATTACGCTTCACATACAAGGTCTGCTTTTCATTATTATAGAAAGCTGCCATATTCGGATACGGAAGTTCATCGGTTGCCGCAACCTCCACCGGAGATACATCAAGCATTGTCGTGATAAGTGCTTTCGGGTCACGATTTGCTGATACTGCCGGAGCTTTTCTTCCATTTGTCTGCGTAACATCAAATACCTTTTTGACATTGTAGAAAATACCCGGAGAACCATCTGCTCTTGTGTATTCCACTGGTTCAAGGATAGAAATACTCTTTGCCCCTTTGGTAATCTTCACATTGTCCTTACCCCAATCATCAAAATCTTTAAGCTGTGTCGCCTGCGGATACTGACTGTAAATAAGGAGAGCATTTGCTGCGGAATATCTGTCCATTCGACTCTGCGTATCAAGAAAACTCTTGAATTTCTCAGGGTCACTCACAATCTCACGGGCAGCGTCATCAATCATCTGATAGACCTTTTCTTTTTCTGCTCGCTTCTTTTCCGCATACTCCTCTTTGGATAATCTCGGCTGATTACCGCCAGCCTTTGCGGGTTTGAAATCATTTGTCATAGTGAATTACCTCTCTTTTGTTTTGGGTTTCTTCTTCGGCTGACGGTGTACCGTCTGACCGTTTTTCTGCTGCGGCTTCTTGCCGTCTTTCTTAACCTCCGGCTCTTTACGCTCTGCTTCTTTTTGCTGTTTTGCCTGTGCCTTGTAACGGTCAAGTTTCTCTTTGACCGATGGCTTTTCCACTGGCTTTGCAACACCCTTATCAGATTGCGTTTCTACCGGCTCTGAGTTTTGCCTTGACAGAGGGCTTTTGTCTGTTTTGGCGACTGAGGGGTTTGCGTTTGCTCGCTCCTCTTTCTGCATTGGATTTCTGACCGCTTCTTCCATAATGATTTCACTCTTGGATTTGGTCGGCTTTTCTTTCTCAACCGCTTCACGGTCTGCGATAGCCTTCTCTGCTTCACTGACAATCGAAGCCTTATCCACCTTGCCAAGTTCAAATCTTTCAACGATACGCTGAATTTTAGAAGCGTCCTCTGCTCTTGCAATAATATCTACCGGAGCGTTCTCTCCCTTTGTGTTCTTATCTCTGAGGACACAATAAAGAACGCCATAGCGTTTTGCCTGTTCGGTAAACTTCTTCAAATCCTTTTGCGGAATGGAAAAGACTTTCAGCTCCTTGCCTGACTTAATCATATTGGTAAGCCTTGCTTTGCCCTTCGTCTTTTGTTCCTGCTTCAGAACCGATACCAAAAGCAATGCGATATTCTTCGCCGCCGAACCGCTTAATCTTGCAGCAACTTCAAATCCTTCAAGCGAAAGCCTGACGACCTGCTCTGCTGCGTCACCACCGTTGTTCATAGCGTGATTTCTCCTTTCTCTGCTGTTTTTGTTCCTCTGTTTCAATATGCTCAAGGTTTTCTTCCATAACCTTTGACCTCTCCGCAATATCCTCGCAGAGTTTTACTTCCCGTCGGAGTTTTTTCAATTCTCCATTGATAGAAGCGATTTCATCTTTTGCCGCCTGAAGCTGACCATCATCAATATTTGTTCTTATCTTTTTTCGGAGATGTGTTCTTCCGGCAATCAGATTTTTCATCTGCTCCTCTAAGGAAGTCTTATATGAAAAAAGCTGTTCGTCCGTGGAAATATTTTCTCGTCCGAGCAGCCTTACTTCATCAGTAATCTTATCGAGCTTCATCAAATCATCTTTCAAAAGATAATGAAGCCTTGCGTTATTCTGTTTCTTATACTTGGGCAGATAACCGAGTCTGTAACAGTAATACAGATACAGCCCATAAAGTCCGCCTTTCTTTTTCAGCTTCTGCCCTCTGGTCTGCATACGGTACTGTCTTGGTTTATAAGTCGCCCTCTGGAACGGCTCAATCTCTGCCCATCTGTCACGATTTTCTTTGATACGCTCTACAATCCGGTCATTGGTATAATCTGCTCCGAGATTTTTCAGTCGTATCGGCTTATCGTATCCCTTTGGAATGACCGTCCAGTATTTTCGGCTTGGACTTAGGTTATAGGCATATCCCATTTCCTTGAGAGCAAACTGAAATTCTTTCAGGGTCTTGCTATGGTCGATAGCATAATCAATGGCTTCTTTTGCAACCGAATAGCGTGTCGGCATACCTGCCTTTTCTTTCATCGTCAGATAATCCGACTGCTTACTGCGGTTCGGATTCGGGTCATAGTAAAGTCCGTACTTCTCACAAATTCTGTCTGCAACTTTTCGGAATTTGAACCACGCTTTTTCCTCTCCCCACAAATGTTTGCCATCGACAAAAGAAATAGAGTTGATGACAAAATGGCAGTGCAGGTGCTTTGTGTTCAGATGGGTTGTCACAACGACCTGAAATCTTTTCCCCCACACTTCATTTGCAAATTCCATTCCGATTTTCTGTGCCATCTCAGGAGATATATCTGTTTCCTTGAAACTCAAATATCCGTGGTAGGCTTGGATACCTTCTGTCTTTTGGTACTGTTCCTTAACTGTTATGAACTGTTCACGGGCAATCGCCACATTACAGTTGATACCCTCAACATAAAATTCTCGCTCTGTTTTTTCTTCGTCCTTTGCATAAGCAATAACATCTGCAAGAGCCTGATACTGTTCCGGCGAAAACTCCCTTTTGATATTTGCAGAAGTCTTTTCCGGATTGGTCGCATAGTCAATGACCTGACCGAGCCTTTCTGTTACCGACCACAACTTTGTTACTGCCATTTCATTTCGCTCTGATTCGGACGAAGATATGTCCTCTCAATCTCTGACTGAAACTTATTCCACTTCGCAGCTTCATTCTTCAGCATAGGTGCGTCAATGAAACCAAGCGTATTTGCTTTGGCAGCAAGCTGATTGATGTTATTACCGATAGAGGAAAGTTCCCTCATCACATCATAGAAACGGTCATCGGGTTTCTCTTTCGGTTCGTAACCTCTGATAAGCAAACGGATAAGCCCTGCTTCGGAAAGACAAGCCTTCTTTGCCTTAGCTGCCAAATCCTGTGCTTCCTTGCGGTTAAAGCGTACAATCTTCTGAATGTTTCTCTTTCTCATAATCGGTATCTTCCTTTCTCTTTACTCTGCAATCTTTGTTAATCTGGAATAAGCACATCATCGTAACGCCAAGACAACTGCCGAGCAGTGTTCCGGCGGCGATAAGTAATAACTCTCTCAAATCAAGTTCTCCTTTCTCACGGGGTATTAGGGGCAACCCCTAACGAGCCTTTTACCGTTTGGGAAACTGTGTTTATCCAAATGGTCTGCTCGCTAAGAATAAACATCTCCTCCGGGTTGCCCCGTTCTCAGTCTACTATCTCTCATAATCCTTTGATTTCGGCTTAAAAGGTTCAGCCACGATATTGCCGCCCACTTCCTTAGAAAAGCGTTCAGGATACTTGAACTGTTCCTTGTATTTCTTCATCATATCGTCCGGCAAGCTCTGAAAACTCTCACTCTCAGGCGGTGCATAACAGATAAAGAATTTGCCGCAGATAATATCTACCATCTCTTTCTTATCATTGTCCTGCACATAAACTGCACGGTTAAGCGGAAGTCCTCTCATCTTTCCTTCCTCATTACAGATGATTGCAACATCATCGTCATAGGGCATATATTCCTCAATATCCCCGCCGACAACCTCCTGCATTGCTTCCAGACTGTCGTCGATTACAATTTCCTTCGGGTACTTTTCCGGTTCTACCAAGAGAACTTTAATCTTAGAATCATTCATCGTTCTTCATTCCTTTCGTGTGTTTTTTTATTGTAAATGCCCATCCGCATACAAAGAAAATCGTTGAAGTCCTTACCTGCTTTTGGTGGCTCATCAACGATTTCATACTTATCCGGCAGAATGGTTTTTAAGGTCTGTGCTGCCTTTCTGCCCGCTATATCATTGTCAAAATGGATACGGATTTTCCTGACAGATGGGTTACTGCCAAGATACTTTTCCAGTGCAATCGGCACTTTACTGTCCTCAATTTTCTTTGCCGGAGAATACACCCCGGACAGCGAAACAAAGCTCATTTCTTTCCAATCCTGCCCGTTCAGCTTCGCAAGCGTGGCATAGGATAACAAGTCTATGGCACACTCAAAGAGGTGTACTTCCTCCAAGTTTTCCTTACCAAGCCGAAAAGAATAATCTTTTTTACTGCCACTGCAATCGCCCATAATCCTACGCTTATTCGTGGAACGGTAGGCTGCATATTTTGGTTCTTTCTTCTCGTCATAGCCTACAAACACAACATTGTGATACGGCAGACTCTCAAAGATAAGGTCATTGGAAATACAGTAATTGATGATTTCAAAATCTATTCCTCTCCCGAAAAGATACTCTGTAATCACTCTGTTGGAAGCACATTTTTCAGGGAGAAGAAGCGGTTTATTTTCCTCTTTTGGCTGTGGCTTTTCATAGACCGGAGCCTGAATCGCTGTGCGTCCGATAATGGTTTCCACCGCTTCAAGGAAGCTGTACCCTTTGACCTTAATCAGATAATCCAAAGCACTCCTGCCACCGATACCTCTCGACCACCATATCCATTTCCCGTTTGAAATCTTCAAACTATCGTGGGTTCTGGTGCAATAGGTGTTACCTGAAAACTTAACCAGCTCATACGGTTCATAATTTTTCAGGTAGGTTAATAAGTCCATCTGCTTCGCCTGAATAATTAACTCAGGTGCGATAAAAGGCATATCGACCACCGCCTTTCTGTTTATCTCTCATACGATTTCTCCTTTCTGCCGCCGACTGGCTCGCCCTCATCAGGCTCTCCGCCGACAATCTCATTTTCCTTTTTATCCATATTGAGCAGGATATTCAGCTCATCAAGTCGGGCAGTTTTTGCCCTCAATTCTTCCTCCTTTGCAAACGGCTTTTCGATTTCCTGCTTCGCTGTTTTAAACTGCTTCTCCGTATTTTCAAGGCTGTTTTTCGTATCAGCAAGTGCTTCCTCAAAGCGTTCTATGCCGTTATCTATTCTCACGATATTACCGTGAGCATCATCGCCAAGCGGTACATCTCTGCTTGTTTCGCCTTTTAATTTCACAACATAATTACGCTGCACCGTATCAAAATACAGTTCCATTTGAAAGCCACGGTACTCGCCAAGTGGTATCGCATCAGGACTGTTCATTGACTTGCAGGCATTGATGATTGCCTGACCTGCTTCGGCTTTTTCGGAATAAGAAACACCCGATACCATCATTCCAAGCGGCTGCTCGTCTATCGGTTTCGGGTGTAATTTTGCTGTTTCAACATCTTTTGTAAGTCCCTCTACACGGGATTTTAAGTAAGCAATCTGTTGTGGGTAGAACTTGATGACCTTATCCTCCAGTCCGTATTTCTCCGATAAGAAATTGGATTTTAACATCTTCAGCTTCTGTACCTGAATGTCTAAGTCCATCTTTTCTTTAATATATGGATTACCTGTTGCAAGCATTTTTATCTCTGCATAGGACAGTGCGGTTTCATCAATATCCTCTGCCGACCTGACCGGAGATTTGCTCGTCATAATCTGACTTGCGAACTTCTGCTTACCTTCCACAAGCTGATAGAGGTATGCATCAAAGGTCTGCTCTGTTACATAGCGGTAAATATCTACCTGCGGATTTTCATTGCCCTGACGGACAATTCTACCGGAACGCTGCTCCAAATCTGAAGGTCGCCACGGACAATCCACATCGTGAAGTGCGATAAGTTTATCCTGCACATTCGTTCCTGCTCCCATCTTCTGAGTAGAGCCAAGAAGCACCCTGACTTCTCCCTTGCGGGTCTTTTGGAACAGTTCTTTTTTCTTCATATCCGTGTCGGCTTCGTGTATGAACTTCACTTCACTTTCAGGAATACCTCTCTCAATCAGCTTCTTTCTGATGTCGTTATAGACGGAAAATGTGCCGTCATTCTTCGGCGTGGAAAGGTCACAAAACACAAGCTGTGCTGATTTCTTGTCGGCATTTTCTTTCCATATCCGATAGATGTTATCGACGCAGGCATTGATTTTACTGCCCTCAAAATCAGGCAGCATATCGTTTAGCATACGCTGGTCAAGAGCCAGTTTTCTTCCGTCATTCGTGATTTTCAGCATATTATCTACGCTTGAATCCACACCGCCGCCACGCACCTGCTCGGCTCTCTCTGCAAGGGAAGTAACCATTTCTTTCTGCATTTCTGATGGCTTTACTGCAATGTTATGGTACTTTGCTTCCGGTACTGGCAGGTTCAACATATCTGCTGTTTTAATGTCCGCTATCTCCTTGAACATCGCCATTAGTTCAGGCAGGTTATAGAATTTTGCGAACCTTGTCTTTGCTCTGTATCCTGTTCCTTCCGGTGTAAGTTCCACTGCCGTAATGGTTTCTCCGAAAGTGGAAGCCCAGGCGTCAAAGTGCTGCAACCCATTTTTCACAAGCGTGTTGTACTGCAAATATCGCTGTATCGTGTAGAGTTCCACCATGCTGTTTGAGATAGGTGTACCCGTTGCAAATACGGTTCCTCGACCTCCGGTAATCTCGTCAAGGTAACGACACTTCATAAAGAGGTCGGAAGATTTCTGTGCTTCCGTCTGTGCGATACCGCCCACATTACGCATTTTTGTATAAAGATAAAGGTTCTTGTAATAATGGCTTTCATCAACAAAAAGCCTGTCTACACCAAGTTCCTCAAAGGTTACAACATCATCTTTTTTCGTCTGGTCATTGAGTTTATCAAGTTTCTGCTTGATAGATTTCTTTGACTTTTCAAGCTGCTTTATGGAGAAGTTTTCCCCTCGGTTTCGCTTGAGTTCTGCAATTCCTCCAGTTATCTCCTCAAGCTGCTGTTCTAAGATTGCCCTCTGTCTTTCAATGGACATCGGGATTTTTTCAAACTGTGAATGTCCGATAATAACGGCGTCATAATCTCCGGTTGCAATCCTGCCGCAGAACTTTTTACGATTCTTGGTTTCAAAATCTTTCTTTGTTGCGACAAGGATATTCGCCGCCGGATAGAGCTGCAAATACTCAGCCGCCCATTGTTCGGTCAAGTGATTTGGTACAACAAACAGTGACTTATTACAAAGTCCAAGCCTTTTCGACTCCTGTGCTGCCGCTACCATTTCAAAAGTTTTTCCTGCTCCGACTGCGTGTGCAAGAAGCGTATTTCCTCCGTAAAGGATATGGGCAACCGCATTTTTCTGATGTTCCCTGAGTTCAATTTCAGGGTTCATACCATTGAAGATGATATGACTTCCATCATACTCACGAGGTCTGACGCTATTGAATTTCTCATTGTAGGATTTGCAAAGCCTTTCCCTTCGTTCTGGGTCAGACCATATCCAGTCCTGAAATTCCTGCTTAATCATTTCCTGCTTCGACTGAGCAATCGCTGTTTCCTTTTTATTCAGGACAGCCTTTTTCTTTCCCTCATCATCTTCGATATAATCAAAGATACGCACATCTTTTAAATTCAGCGTTTCCTCAATAATCTTATAGGCATTGATGCGGGAAGTTCCGTAAGTGTTATATGCCCTTACATTTCCTTTGTCATAGGATTTGCCCTCAATATTCCACTCACTCGTAAATGGAGAGAAGTGAACTTTGATATTCCACTGTGCATAGCGTGGTGTTTCAAGCAAATGAAAGATAAACTCCTGCACATCGTCCGGTGGCAACCAAGTTGCACCAAGTCGCACGGAAATTTCACTTGCAGTCAGGTCTTTCGGCTGCACCTTTTGAAGTGCTTTTACATTGACCTTATAATCTTCCGGATAGAGTTCTGCCGAGTTCTTTGCAATCCTCAGCTTTTCCCTGACATTACCCGAAAGGTATTCATCAGCCATCAGATACTTCGGTTCGTAAGAATTTCCATACTCATAAAGCGGGTTTAAGAAGATAACACCCTTTAAGTCCTCAAAGATTTCATTCTCCGATTTACCGGAAAGCTCCATCATATAGTCCATATCAATCGTGGCTTTTTCTCCAAGAGATACCGCCAATGCTTCGCTTGCCGTATCAACAGAAGTAACCGGAGTATGCGGCTTAATTGTCCTCTTAGAAAACATATCAGCCTTACGTTCCAGTTCTCCGTCCTCTCCGATTATCTCCAATGCGGAAAGCAAAGAGAATGAACTGTCCTGCGAAAAAGCAGAGGTATTTGCACGGCTGTTAATGAGTCCGTACTTACCTGAAAAGGTATCATAAAGTCTGTCTAATCGCTCCTGCTCCGCTTTGATTTCGCTGTCAGAGTAATCTTCTGTCTGCAATTCAATCAGCGTTCTGACGGAATTTCTAATAGCAATCATACCCTTAATTCGGTTCTCTGCGGTTGCCGACACTTCCACCGGAGTCATACGGGAATTTTCACGATAGTAGATTTTATCGTCTACCACCGTATATGAAAAGTTTCTCACTGCCGGGTCTGCCGGAATAGAATTATCTTCCTCCTCCAGTTCTTCCTCGGCTTCATATTCCGTGATTTCTCCGTGAATGTTTGCTACTGCTTCATCAAGCTGTGCTGCAAGGTCTGCATTTTCATACGGCACACAAGTTGCTTCCATACCGAAACGCCCCGATACCATTTTCATTTCTCCGAGTATCATTTCGGGGTGCTGCACAAAATAAGAGTTCATCTTAATTCCGTTCTCATCGGTATCAAGATGAACCCAATCCGGCTCAATATCTATCAGTCTGTCACGCTTTTGCAGGATAAGAATATCCGAAACGACTTCCGTTCCTGCATTACCCTTAAAGGTATTATTCGGCAATCGAATTGCTCCAAGAAGCTCTGCTCTCTGTGCAATATACTTTCGTACTGCTAAAGTTTCCTTATCCATTGTGCCTTTGCTCGTTACAAGAGCCATCACACCGCCGGGTCTTAACTTATCAAGGGACTTGGCAAAAAAGTAATCGTGTATCAGGAACTTATGCTTGTCGTATCTTTTATCTAACACCTTAAAATCTCCAAAAGGCACATTTCCTACCACTCCATCAAAGAAGCTGTCCGGCAGATTTGTTTCTTCAAATCCTTGTGCCGCAATGGTTGTTTTCTGATAAAGCTGCTGTGCAATCCCTGCGGAAATCGTATCAAGTTCCACACCGTAAATCTTACTGTTCTGCATTGCGTCCGGCAGCATACCGATGAAATTACCGATACCGCAGGACGGCTCTAACAAGTTGCCTTCCTTAAAGCCCATTTGCTCCATTGCCTTATAAATGGCTGTGATAACTTCAGGCGGCGTGTAGAACGCAGTCAATGTGCTTTCTCTTGCCGAAGCATATTCCTCCGGTGTTAATACCGAAGAAAGTTCCAGATATTCAGTTGCCCACGCTGAATTATTTTCATCAAAGGCTTCTGAAAGCCCACCCCAACCGACATACTTTGATAAGATAATCTGTTCTTCAGGAGTGGCAAATCTGTTTTCTTCCTGACATTTTTTTAGAAGCTGTATCGCCATAATATTTCTGCGGAAGCGTTCCTTTTTACCAACTGTTTCAACCTCATTTTCTTTGAGATTAAAGGTGTGGCGTTC
>ENA-OQDL01001095-OQDL01001095.1-human-gut-metagenome-genome-assembly--contig:-NODE-1095-length-14589-cov-2.021435_pt1 | contig 14589 bp, 19 predicted proteins | sample MGYA00242782_ERZ504609 | MGnify/ENA primary metagenome ERZ504609 (study PRJEB26092, sample SAMD00036320) | human gut metagenome | host: Homo sapiens | study: EMG produced TPA metagenomics assembly of... | reverse complement strand
CCGAATGGTCGCAATTAATTGATCTGCCCTTATTACTGTTCTTTCACTTCATTTTTTCGCATACCTGTCATTTAAGTACGTCTTTTCATTTTCCAACACAACTAATGATTTATGAAATGATGAAAAACTCATTCTAACCATTGCACCCATGACAGCATTCCACTCTTCGGATTTACATTCTTTCAACACTTCCATATGACGCTCGTTCTGAGTAATCGGAGAATAAATACCTTCTTTCCAGTAACGTTTTCCGTATTGTATTGTCCGGATAAAATTTCCTTTCGAATCAATTTCTATATTTCCCACAAGGTTCTTGCATTCCAGCAAAATCATCAGCCTGCTTGTTACAATCACGAAATCAATCTGTGCTTCCCTGCCATCTTTTGCCCGGATACAGATATCCTGCAATACAACCAAATCCATATTACTAGTTTTTTAATTCATAAAGAACTTTCTTCTCTCCATCAATTCCTGCTTTTGTGAGAATTATTTCTTTCTGAATATTCTCTTTTACTTTCCCAGTCGCTCTTGGAAGTAACTCTTCCAGTTTTGCCAAATGCTCCTCTGCACTGTTTGACTCCTTTAAAATTATAATTTCCGGCTTTGAAAAATCCCCATAACTCTTTCCTTTATCTAATGTTTACTTCATAATAAATAATTTTATCATTTTCCCATATGATTTACAATCCATATATACTGTATTAAATTTTTATTGTCTATCAGGAAATATCAGTACATATGAAAAATTTATGATTATACTAACAGTTTGTAGTTTACTCATCGCAATTCTGAATTGTACACATAGAAAATAGCACCTTAAGCTCCAGCAAAGCTTAAGATGCTATTTTCTAACTAATCATTACGCCGGAAACGGGTAATTTATTTCATTACAATATTAATAATCTTCTTCGGAACATAGATTTCTTTTACGATATTTCCTGTCAGTTTATCTGCGATTGCTTCTTTTCCCGCTGCAATTGCATCGTCTTTGGAAATGTCTGTTGGTACTAATATGACAGCTTTTGTCTTACCGTTGATCTGTACAGGTACCTGGATTTCGTCATCTTTCATCTCATTCTCATCGTATGTCGGCCATCCGGCTTTGAATACGCTGCCTTCGTGTCCTAACTGCTCCCAGAGTTCCTCTGCTACATGAGGTGCAAATGGGGAAAGCAGTACTGCAACTGTTGACAGTGTCTCTTTGTCAATTCCGCCTTCTTTCTTAGCAATCTCGATGAGCTTATTGTTGTGTTCCATGAATGCAGAGATGACTGTATTCAAGCTGAAGCTCTCCAGACGTGTTGTTACATCATAGACAAGTTTATGACGCTCTTTGATCATCTCTTTCGAAGCTTTTACATCTGAATCTTTGCTGTCCATAACAAGATTCCACAGACGTTTCAGGAAACGGTTTACTCCATCGATTCCACGGTCATCCCACTCTGCGTCTAACTCCGGTGGTCCTACGAAAAGCTCATACATTCTCAGGGAATCGCATCCATAATCTCTTACAAGATCATCCGGTGATACAACATTTCCCTTAGATTTACTCATCTTGATTCCGTTCTTTCCTGTAATCATTCCCTGGTTGAACAGTTTGTGGAATGGCTCGTCAAAGTCAATGACTCCGATGTCGTTCAGGAATTTTGTATAGAATCTGGAATACAGAAGGTGAAGAACGGCATGCTCTACTCCACCAATGTACATATCTACCGGAAGCATCTCATCCGCATTTTTCTCTGGAAACCAGTTCTTTGTCATTATGATTATCCACATAACGCAGGAAATACCATGATGATCCTGCCCACTGTGGCATTGTATTTGTCTCTCTCTTAGCGTCAGCGCCACACTGTGGACACTTGCAGTTTACCCACTCATCAATTGCAGCAAGCGGGGATTCTCCAGTTCCTGTAGGTTCGTAAGATTCTACTTCCGGCAGACGGAGTGGAAGTTCTTCTTCCGGTACCGGAACATTTCCACACTTCGGACAGTGAATGATCGGGATTGGCTCTCCCCAGTATCTCTGACGTGAGAATACCCAGTCACGCAGCTTGTAGTTTACGGTTGCGCGTCCGATTCCTCTCTCCTCGATGATATGTGGTGCCTCTTTTTTCAGTACGGCAGACTCCATACCATTCCACTCACCGGAATTGATCATTGTTCCGACAGCTTCTGTATAAGCCTCTGTCATATTCTCAATCTCTTTACCATCTTTTGCAATAACCTGAATGATTGGGATATTGAATTTTGTTGCAAACTCGAAGTCACGGTCGTCATGAGCAGGTACACACATAATTGCTCCTGTACCGTAATCAGCCAGTACATAATCAGATAACCAGATTGGAACTTTTGCTCCATTTAACGGGTTGATCGCATATGTTCCTGTAAATACGCCTGTCTTTCTTTATCCTGCATACGGTCAACATTAGATTTCATAGATGCATCGTAAATGTATTTTTCTACTGCATCTCTTGTCTCGTCTGTTGCAAGGCTCTTAGCAAGTTCATGCTCCGGAGCCAGTACCATAAATGTTGCTCCGTGAACGCTGCCTTCGGTGAAATTGAAGCCGACAAAGCCTTGCGGCGCAGCGGCGCTAAGGACGGCGATATCATTGCCGTCTCTCATACGGTCGGCGATTCTTCAGGAGGTCTCGACGTACTGCTCCAAGGAAAGGGCGGCTATGAATCCTTGAAAAAGGCCCATCAGTGCCCGGTACCGCGCATCGAATTAGGACGCCTTTTAGTAAAGCATGGCTGCCACAGCCTCAACGATATCAGCGACGGGTTGGCCAGTGAGGCCAATGAAATCGCAAAAGCCAGCGGCGTGGAACTGGTCATCGACGGCAGTGCCGTTCCGACCAGTGCGGAATTGAAGGCCTGGGCCGCCGAATCGGGAAAACACCTGTTGAACTTCGTCTTTAACGGCGGCGAAGACTATGAATTGGTCTTCACCATGGCCCCTGATGATTTTAAAGCCCTGAAAGCCGACTATCCCGACGTTACGCCAATCGGTACTGTCCGCGCAGGAGCCGGGCGGGTACTGCTGCAGCATGACGGGAAAGAGTCGGTCCTCTTGCCCAAGGGCTGGGATCACTTTGAGAGGAGATAAACCTATGTCGATCGATATTAAAACGCACTCCGAGGCAGAAACCATCGCCCTCGGCGCCTTTTTAGGCCCCTTGCTGACGGACGGTTCTGTTTTGGCCCTGCGCGGTGACCTGGGCGCCGGCAAGACCCACTTTGTCCAAGGCATTGCCAAGGGATGGGGATTGACGATGTCGTCGTCAGCCCGACTTTTACCCTGTTGAATTACTATGAAAATACGATTCCTCTCCAGCACTTCGATTTTTATCGCTTGGAAGAAGAATATGAACTCGATGATCTGGGCTTTGAAGACTATCTCGACAGCGGCGTCACGGTCATCGAATGGTCTGAAAAATTCCCGGACCGCCTGCCTGACGATGCAGCTACCGTCACGATTGAAAAGATGAGCTCGACGGAACGCCTGTTTCACTTCGACTTTTCCGGAAGCCATTGGCAGTCTATAGAAAATGAGGTACAGAACTATGCTCTTAGCCATTGAAACATCGAGCCTCGTATCGAGTGTCGCCTTGCTCCACGAAGACACCCTGCGGGCTGAACTTACGATTCAGGCACGGCTGACCCATTCGGAACAGCTCATGCCCCATATTGCCGATATGCTGGCCAAAGCCTCGGTTACGAAATCTCAGATCGACGGCGTGGCCGTTTCCATCGGCCCCGGCTCTTTTACGGGCCTTCGTATCGGTCTTGCGACGGCCAAGGGACTTTCCTTTGCTTGGAATGTCCCCATCGTCGGGGTCACGACCCCCATCAGCCTGGCCTATAATTTTGTCGGCACATCCGATCGGGTATGCACCCTGATCGACGCCCAAAAGGGCAACGTCTACGCCGGTGTCTACCGCTGGAGTCGGACGAAGCTGGTGACGGAAAAGGATATCTATATCGCACCCCTTACGGACGTTTTGGATACCCTCGAAGGCGAAGGACAGCCCGTCGTCTTCTGCGGCGACGGTTCCTTGGAAGGGCCGGGGGAAAATCGAAGGCCGGACCGACCTTTTCCGCATGGCACCGCCGACGATGGTCATTCCCCGTGCCGGAAGCGTAGCCCTCGGGGGCAAACCTTCGCTTTGCCGCCGGTGATTACGACGACTGCATGACCTTGACTCCGTCGTACCTTCGCCGCAGTGAAGCCGAAGTCCTTTGGGAAAAACGGCACGGCAGCGCACCATGTCAGTAACAATCAGAAGGGCCGTGCTTCAGGACTTGCCGGACATCATCGCCATTGAAGAGGCGTCCTTTTCTTCCCCTTGGTCTCACCAATCGCTGCGGGCTGAATTCGATAATCGCGTCGCCCGCTATTACGTCTTGGAAGGGGAAGACGGGACGGTGGCAGCCTATGCCGATCTGTGGCTCATTGCCGACGAAGGTCAATTGGCCAACATCGCCGTCCATCCGTCGGCGCGGGGCCTCGGCTACGGCGAAACCTTGCTGCGCACGGCTATGGAAGCCGTTTTTCACGATGGCTGCCGCTCCGTTTTTTTTGGAAGTACGTTTATCGAATGCGGCCGCCATTGCCCTATATGAAAAGCTGGGCTACGAAAAGACGGCCATTCGCAAGGGCTATTATTCTCAGCCTGTAGAAGACGCTTACATTATGAACTGCACCAAAGAAAATTATCGATGGCTCCGCCATTTATTATAGAAAAAGGATGAAATCTATGTACACCTTAGCACTCGAAACCAGTTGTGACGAAACGTCGGCCGCCGTCATCGAAGACGGCCGTCACATTCGCTCCAATATCATATCGACGCAGGTACCGATCCACCGGAAATTCGGCGGTGTCGTACCGGAAATCGCCTCGCGTCAACACATCGAATACGTCATGCCCATCATCAAAGAAGCCCTCGATACGGCCAAGGTCACCCTCTCCGATATCGACCATATCGGCGTCACCTACGGCCCGGGCTTGGTCGGCGCCCTCTTAGTCGGCGTGGCTGCGGCCAAGGCCATCAGCTTTGCTGCCGATAAACCCTTAGTCGGTGTCAACCACATGGAAGGCCATATTTTCGCCAACTTCCTCAGTCATCCCGAACTGGAACCGCCCTTTTTGGCCCTCGTCGTTTCCGGCGGCCATACGCAGCTCGTCCAGATCAATGACTATAACTCCTTCAAGCTTATGGGCCAGACCCGCGACGATGCAGCCGGCGAAGCCTTCGACAAGATTGCCCGGGTCATGGGGTATCCCTATCCCGGCGGCCGCAGATTGAAAAGCTGGCCAAAGACGGCAATCCCGATGCCATTGAATTTCCCAAGGCTCTTCATGAACGCCATAACTTTGAATTCAGCTTCAGCGGTTTGAAATCGGCTGTCCTCAACTATCTTCATACGCAGGAACAGCGCGGCGAGTCCTATAATGCCGCCGACGTCGCCGCCAGCTTCCAAAAGACCGTCGTCGAAACCTTAGTGGAAAAGACGATGGACGCCGCTTCGTACAGCAATGCCGAGAAAATCGTCCTGGCCGGCGGCGTCTCTGCTAACGGATGCCTGTCGGCGGCCATGCAGGAAGCCTGCGATAAAAAAGGCTATGCCTTTTACCATCCCGACCCGATCCTTTGCACCGACAACGGAGCCATGATCGGCTGCCGGGCTTACTATATGGCCAAGGCCGGTCGCTTTGCCGATTTGACACTCAATGCCAAGCCGGCCCTGCCGATTACCGGGGAATAATCTTTGAGGCCGTACTGGGGGGGATTTCCGTGACTGCACTTGCACCCATTTGCCGGACAGCCAGCACGCTGTCGCCGGTTCAGATCCATATCTTACAAAATAGTGAAGAGCTGCTGCAGTTTGCCAGCGACTTGTCGCACCGGGAGCTCTTCGTCTACGTGCCCGGCCGGCGTAAGGGGACGCTGGTCCTGGCCGCTCATCGGACGCCGCTTTTGCAGAAGGGGCGGCAAAATGAGTCGGCCGAACCGGGGACGGTTTTTTCCCATTATGAAGAACCGCTCAATTTTCAGGTCTTTCAAGACGGAAAAGCCATGCACGGGGAAAAGGAAATCGAATACGGCCGTACGGCGCCCATTGTGGCCTATCCCTTTGTCGATAACGGCGGCAGGACCATTGCCGTCATCGCCTTTGTCGGCGTCGTAGAAGATAACCGGGAGTTGTTGACCGAAACGGCATTCCTGTCCCTCCAAGTACCGATGGATTTTCATTCCATGTACCGGCCCTTATCGATTCAAGACGGCGTCGTTCTGGTCAACTGCAACGGCATCGTCATTTATGCCGACGACATGGCTGACAGCATCCTCCACATGTGCGGTCAGCACGGGATCATTACCGGTACCAATATTTACAATACCAGCCTCGATGTGACCGGCGGCAAACAGGTCTTGGCCGCGGCCAATGGTTTGGCGGACGATATCACCGTCGGCGACGCTGTCGTATCGCGGCGGGTCATTCCCATTTTGCAGCGCGGCAAGGTGCGGCGCGTCATTTCCATCTTGACGGAACGGACCGAACTCCATCGCAAAGAAGCGGAATTGATGGTCAAGACGTCGGTCATCAAGGAAATCCACCACCGGGTCAAAAATAATTTGCAGACCATTGCCAGCCTGCTGCGGATGCAGATGCGGCGGACGGCCAGTGACGAAGCACGGGAGGTTTTAAAGGAGAGCCTGAATCGGATTTTGAGTATCGCCCTGGTCCATGAGACCCTGTCCTATGACGATGATGAGAACATCAATTTGTCCGACGTCGCTCAGAAATTGCTCAACCTCCTGGCCCACAGCTTGGTCAGTAAGGAATGCCGCGTCGAGACGAAGTTTTCCGGCGATAAACTGCTCCTGCCTTCCGATGTCGTCACGTCCTTGGCCCTGATCCTCAATGAACTCATTACCAATGCCATCATCCATGGGTTTGAAGGCCGGTCGGACGGCGTGATTTCTATTGCGATTCGCTGTGAAGGCGAAGCTTGCGTCATTACCGTCTGTGACGACGGCGTCGGCATGGATCAGGCCGAGAAGGAAACGAAGCGAAAACATCTCGGTATGGCCATCGTTCAAACGCTGATCGAAAAGGATCTGCACGGAACGATTGCTTTTTCCAAGGCGCAGCCGCAGGGGACGGCGGCGGTCATTCGCTTTCCATTGTCAAAAGAGGGGGGACTAAACCATGGGATATCGCATTGTAATAGGGGACGATGAATCGATTATTCGAATGGATTTATGTGAAATGCTGGAAGATGCCGGCCATACCGTCGTCGGTGAAGCGGCAGACGGACTGGAAGCCCTGGAATTGGTGCGCCGGGAAAAGCCGGACATCGTCTTATTAGATATCAAGATGCCGCGCCTGGACGGCATCCACGCTGCCCGCATGATCGGTCATGAAGGACTGGCGCCGGTGCTGCTCCTTACGGCCTACAGCCAGGAGGACATGGTCGATAAAGCGAAAGACTCGGGCGTTCTCGGCTACCTGGTAAAACCGGTGAGCCCCGGTCAAACCTCTTTCCGGCCATTGAAATTGCCATGGCCCAATTCAGCCGCCAGCGGGAAGCGGCCCGTCAGCTGGAAGAGATGAACGACCGGATTGAAACCCGCAAGGCCGTCGATCGGGCCAAAGGCTGCCTCATGGACTTATACCATATTTCCGAAGACGAAGCCTACCGGCGCCTCCAGCAATACAGCATGAAGAACCGCAAACCCTTGAAAACAGTGGCTGAATCGGTCATTGCCGGCGCTGAAAAGATAAAAGGTCAAAAAAAATAGAGCCATTAAAGAAAAAGTTGAGGCCCAAGCCTTGACTTTTTCACCTTTAATGGCTAATATATATATTGTAAGTTAGCACTCAGAAGTGAAGAGTGCTGATAAAGACTAGCAACTTACGTCTAAGGAGGAATATACAATGTTAAAACCGTTAGGAGATCGCGTCGTTATCCGCGTATTGGAACAAGAAGAAAAAACTGCAAGCGGTATCTTTTTACCGGACACCGCTAAAGAAAAACCGAGTCAGGGTGAAGTCATCGCCGTTGGTTCGGGCAAGCTTCTGGATGACGGGAAACGCCTTGCATTGGATGTTAAAGTTGGCGACAAGATTATTTTCTCGAAATATGCCGGTACGGAAGTCAAATTCGAAGGCACCGATTATTTAATCGTCAGCGAACGCGACATTCTGGCTATTATCTAATAAATTAAAACTACTGACTTTTCATATAGGAGTGTGTTAAAGATGGCAAAACAGATTTTGTTCAATGAAGATGCACGTCGTGCCCTCGGCAAAGGCGTCGACGCTTTTGGCAAATGCCGTAAAAGTTACCTTAGGGCCTAAAGGCCGCAACGTCGTTCTCGATAAAAAATTCGGGGCTCCGACGATCACCAACGACGGTGTTACCATCGCCCGCGATATCGAATTGGAAGATCCCTTTGAAAACATGGGCGCTCAGCTCGTCAAAGAAGTCGCTTACCTAAGACCAACGACGTAGCCGGTGACGGCACGACGACGGCTACGATCCTGGCTCAGGCTATGATCGAAGAAGGCATGCGCAACGTCGCTGCCGGTGCCAATCCGATGATCCTCAAACGCGGCATTGAAAAGCTACGGCGAAACTCGTCGAAGAAATCAAGAAACGTTCGATCCCCGTTTCCGACAAAGCTTCCATCGCACAGGTAGCATCCATTTCTGCCGGTGACGAAGAAGTCGGCGGCCTCATTGCAGACGCTATGGAAAAAGTCGGCAAAGACGGCGTCATCACCGTTGAAGAATCGAAGACCATGGGCACGCAGCTCTCCGTCGTCGAAGGCATGCAGTTCGACCGCGGCTACATCTCCCCGTACATGGTATCCGATCCGGACAAGATGGAAGCTGTCATGAGCGAACCGTACATCCTCATTACGGACCGCAAGATCGCTTCGATCCAGGAAATGCTCCCGGTTCTCGAAAAAGTCGTTCAGTCCGGCAAAGAACTGCTCATCATCGCTGAAGACGTCGAAGGCGAAGCACTCGCTACCTTGGTCGTCAACCGTCTCCGCGGCACCTTCAAAGCCGTTGCCGTTAAAGCTCCGGGCTTCGGCGACCGCCGCAAAGCCATGCTGCAGGATATTGCTACCCTTACGGGCGCTACGGTCATCACGGAAGATGTCGGCCGTAAACTCGACAGCGTTACCATGGAAGACCTCGGCACGGCTCGCCAGGTCCGCGTAACGAAAGATGAAACGACGATCGTTGAAGGCCACGGCGACGCTCAGGCCATCAAAGAACGCGTAGCTCAGATCAAATCTCAGATTGCTGACACGACGTCTGATTTCGATAAAGAAAAACTCCAGGAACGTTTGGCTAAGATGTCCGGCGGTGTCGCTGTCATCGAAGTCGGCGCTGCTACGGAAGTCGAATTGAAAGATAAGAAATATCGCCTCGAAGATGCTCTCAACGCTACTCGCGCAGCTGTTGAAGAAGGTATCGTATCCGGCGGCGGCACGACCCTCATCGACATCCTCCCGGCTCTCGACGAATTCAAAGAAGAAGGCGACATTCAGACCGGTATCAACCTCGTCAAACGCGCTGTTGAAGCTCCGCTCCGTCAGATCGCTGAAAACGCCGGCCTCGAAGGCTCGGTCATCGTCGCTCAGGTCAAAGCATCCGATGACGGCGTAGGCTTCAATGCCCTTAAAGAAGAATATGTCGATATGGTTAAAGCCGGTATCGTCGATCCGGCCAAAGTAACCCGTACGGCTCTTCAGAATGCAGCTTCCATCGCAGCTCTCGTCCTCACGACGGAAACCTTGGTTGCTGACAAACCGGAACCGGCTCCGGCAGCTCCGGCAGCACCGGCCGGTATGGGCGGTATGCCCGGCATGATGTAAGATCGTCCGGTTAGAATACACTGACTGTACTCTCCTTGAAGAAACCTGCCTTATGGCAGGTTTCTTTTTTTTGCATACCAAACAATCTTGACTTTTACAGGGACGGCGAGTACCATAAAGAAGTTCAATTTTGCAAAAAAAGGAGGACTCTCATGCTTCGTACTATTCCTTTAAAATATGTACTGCCCCTCTTGGGGCTTACCGTATCGGCCTTTATTTTCAATACCTCTGAATTCATGCCCATCGGGCTGCTCATTGACATTTCTCAGTCCTTTGGGATGACCGAAGACCAGACGGGCATCATGATTACCATCTACGCCTGGATGGTGGCCTTATTGTCCCTGCCGCTGATGCTCGTACTCTACCGCGTTGAACTGCGGAAACTCTTATTGGCGACCCTCAGTGTCTTTGCCTTAGGGCAATTCCTGTCGGGGATTGCCGTCAACTATCCCATGCTGGTCGCTGCCCGTATCCTGGTCGCCTGTGCCCACTCCGTTTTCTGGTCCATTGCTGCCCCCATGGCGGCCCGCTTAGTCACTCGGGTACATCGGCCACTGGCCCTCAGCATGATCATTACCGGCTCGTCCGTGGCCATGATTTTCGGCCTTCCCTTGGGGCGGGTCATCGGCCTTTATGCCGGTTGGCGCATGACCTTTGTCAGCATTACCGTCGTGGCCTTGTTGGTTTTGGTCTACTTGTTCCGCTTCGTCCCGGCCCAGCGCAGTCATTCGTCTTTTTCGCGGGACGAATTGCCGAAACTCTTAAAAAATCCCCTCGTCGTCAGTGTCTACTTGATCTCCGTCCTGTTTGCGACGGCCTATTTTACCGTTTACAGCTATATCGAACCTTTCTTGAAGCTGGTAGCGCAGTTCAGTGCGGACGGCATTACGTCGACGCTCATGCTCCTCGGCGTCAGCGGCCTCATCGGCAGCTATATTTTCTCTCATTTTTACAACCACTACCGCTACGGCATCATTCGCCTGGGCTTCATCGGCCTGGTACTGATGCTCGCCCTGTGGCAGCTGGCGTCGTCGCAATGGGAATGGATGCTGGCCGTCTGCCTGATGTTGGGCTGCTCGTCGACCCTGTTTAACGTAACCTTCCAGGCCGAACTCATTCGACAAGTCCCGTCAGGAGCGACGCCGGTCGCCATGTCCATCTTTTCCGGCATCTTCAACGTCGGCATCGGATTGGGGACCTGGATCGGCGGCCGGACCATGGCCTACGGCTTCTTGCCTTATATCGGCTACGTCGGCGCCGGTATCGGACTGTTGGCCTTGCTCTATTGCTTCATTGCCTACTTTCACTTCCTGGGCCGTCCCGATCCGGCCCTTCGTGAAGCGGGAAGGGGAAGTTTGTGAATTTATAAAAAAAGTACTTGCTTTTTCTATGGAGTTCTAGTATAATAACACTTGTTCCGGTCGGAGCGGCCGAAATGAGTTATTCCTCAATAGCTCAGTTGGTAGAGCAATCGGCTGTTAACCGATTTGTCGTAGGTTCGAGTCCTACTTGAGGAGCCATGGCCCCTTGGTCAAGTGGTCTAAGACATCGCCCTTTCACGGCGAGAACATGGGTTCAAATCCCGTAGGGGTCACCAAGACGATAAAGAGTTGTCTCATTGAGATGACTCTTTATTTTTTTGCCGATATGTCACAGAATAATAACATATCGTTAAAATGTTTTTGATATTTATAATTTAGCATAATAAAAATCTAATTATGTAAAATTAATAAGGGAAAATCCTTAATATATAAACATATGTCTCTTGTAAAAAGGATTGAGAGGACGTAACTCTCTTGACGATAGACAGATGAAAGCGTATAGTAAAGATAGCAAAAACGCATTATTATAATTTAAAAGGAGGGACGCTGCCTTTGCAGCAAACAACATGAGTGAACAACAAGTAACCCTACAAATGATTCAAGAAGCCCAGGAGAGGCTGAAAGGGGTCGCCCAAAAGACGGGACTGTCGTACAGCAATTCGGTCAGTGATCTGGCGGGCTGTAAAGTCTTTTTGAAACTGGAAAATCTCCAGCGGACCGGTTCCTTTAAACTGCGCGGTGCCTATAATAAGGTCGCATCGCTGACGCCGGAAGAACGGGAAAAAGGCGTCATTGCAGCTTCAGCCGGCAACCACGCCCAAGGGGTCGCTTTGGCAGCCAGTGAATACGGATGTCAGTCGGTCATCTGCATGCCGAAACATGCGCCCTTGAGTAAGATCGCGGCTACCAAGGGCTATGGAGCCAACGTCGTCCTTCACGGCGACTTCTTTGATGAAGCGGCAGCCAAAGCCGTTGAATTGACGGCTGAACACGGCTACACCTTCGTCCATCCTTTCAATGACCCGGAAGTCATTGCCGGCCAGGGGACGATTGCCCTTGAAATCATGGAACAGCTGTCCGATGTCGATGCCATCGTAGCCCCCATTGGCGGCGGCGGTCTCATTTCCGGCCTGGCCGTAGCGGCTAAGAGCGTCAATCCGAAAATCAAGGTCATCGGCGTTCAGACGGAAAACATGCCGTCCATGAAAGTGTCCCTTGAAAACGGCCAAGCCATTGCCTATAACGGAAAAAGCAACCTTAGCCGATGGGATTGCCGTCAAGGTGCCCGGCGATTTGACCTTCTCCATCTGTCAGAAATATGTCGATGAAGTCGTCACCGTCGATGAATCGGAAATCGCCAGTGCCATCCTGATCCTCCTCGAACGAGGCAAGACCGTTGCCGAAGGGGCCGGTGCCGTACCGGTTGCAGCCCTCATGAACGGCAAGATTTCCGGCATCCGCAATAAGAAGGTCGCAGCCTTGGTCAGCGGCGGCAACATCGATGTCAACAACATGACCCGGGTCATCAATCAGGGCCTGATTCGCTCGCAGCGCAAGATTTTCTTCCAGACCATCATTCCCGACGTGCCCGGCGAATTGGTCAAGCTCTTGTCGATTATTGCCGATACGAGTGCCAACGTCCTTTCCATTACTCATGAACGGAGCCAGCACGGCATCAGCATGGGGACGACGGCGGTTTCGCTGGAATTGGAAACGGCCAATGAAAAGCACGTTGAAAAGCTGATGAATGTCCTTCGTGACAATCATTACTTCGTCATGATGAAATAAGGAGGAAATTAAAATGGAAGACCATAAAGAAGGGGCGCAGAACTTAGAACGGGGCCTAAAGCCCCGTCACGTTGAAATGATCGCCCTTGGCGGGACTATCGGCGTCGGCCTGTTCATGGGCTCGGCCAATACGATTCAGATGGCAGGGCCGTCGGTCCTCATCTGTTACGCCGTTACGGGCGTCGTCATGTTCTTTATCATGCGTATCATGGGTGAAATGCTCTATCAGGAACCGGTCACCGGCTCTTTTGCAACCTACGGTCATAAGTATATCAGCCCCTTTATCGGCTACCTTACGGCTTGTTCCTATTGGTTCTTGTGGGTCGCCGTCGGCCTTTCGGAAGTCACAGCCGTCGGCATTTACGTCCACTATTGGTTCCCCTTGCTGCCTCAATGGATATCGGCCCTGGCCGGGATGGCCGTCGTCGCCATTGCCAACATGGCAGCCGTCAAGTATTACGGGGAATTTGAATTCTGGTTCGCCCTCATCAAGGTCGTTACCATCATCGTCATGCTCATCGTCGGCGGTGCCGTCATCCTCTTTGGCTTCGGCAATGCAGGTGTTGCCGTCGGTTTTGGGAATCTCTGGGAACACGGCGGTTTCATGCCCAACGGCTGGGGCGGCATGCTGGCAGCTATGTGCGTCGTTGCGGCGGCCTTCCAAGGCGTCGAACTGGTAGGCATTACGGCCGGGGAGGCTCAAAATCCGAAACATACTTTAAAACGAGCTGTTAATAATATCGTTTGGCGTATTCTTGTTTTCTATATCGGCTCGATTTTCGTTATTCTCTGTATCTATCCTTGGAACGAAGTCAGCTACATCGGCAGTCCCTTCGTCATGACCTTCGCTAAAGTCGGTATTTCGTCGGCAGCGGCCATCATCAACTTCGTCGTCCTCACGGCAGCCCTTTCCGGCTGCAACAGCGGCATGTACAGCTCGGCCCGCATGATTTATACGTTAGCGCAGAACGGGCAGGCTCCGAAATGCTTCTTGAAACTGTCGAAATCTGGCGTTCCCCGCAACGGCATCAGTGTTACTATCATCGTCTTGTTTATCGGCGTTATCTTGAACTACCTGATCCCGAATTCGAAGCTGTTCCTCTATTTATACAGCGCTTCCGTCTTCCCGGGCATGGTCGCCTGGTTCGTCCTGGCTTATGCCCAGAAGAATTTCCGCAAGGCTTGGGGCCCGGAAGTCATGGCCAAGCACGAATTTAAATCGCCTCTCTATCCGTATTCTAACTACTTCTGCATCCTGTTCTTGGTCCTGGTCACCATCGGCATGCTCTACAACCCCGACACGCGGATGTCCATCTTCTCGTCGTGGGTCTACATGGCAGCCGTCATCATTGCCTGGTTTGCCTGCGGCCTGAACAAGAAGAAGTACGATAAAGACGGTCATCTGATTAAGACCGATGAAGAACGGTAGGACCCGTTGTCTAATGGCTAACATATCGCTTTTTTTAGACAAGTAAGGTATAATAAATATGATAATTTCATTCTAAAGGAGATGCATTTACATGGCAGTACAAGTTTATCAGCACCACAAAGGCTCCCGGTGCCGTAGGACCTTATTCTCA
>ENA-OQDL01001093-OQDL01001093.1-human-gut-metagenome-genome-assembly--contig:-NODE-1093-length-14620-cov-5.756158_pt1 | contig 14620 bp, 9 predicted proteins | sample MGYA00242782_ERZ504609 | MGnify/ENA primary metagenome ERZ504609 (study PRJEB26092, sample SAMD00036320) | human gut metagenome | host: Homo sapiens | study: EMG produced TPA metagenomics assembly of... | reverse complement strand
TGCATCAGGCCTGCGCCGAGATGTCCGATGGTATTGCAGCCGATGATCACTGCCCGTTGTTGCTCCGGGAAGCATCATAAATCTCCTGATAAAGCATTTTTACGATTTCTGCGCTGGTTTTGGTCTGATCATAAAAATGCCATTTCTCCATGGAATTGTCTCTTAAAATTCGCCTCAAATCCCCATTTTCCAAAGAGTAGAGGTTCAGGCAGATGCAGAACCCAAAGTATGGAAAACCAATTATGCTCGTGATTATAACCGGTTCAAAGATTATTCCACGAATTATCATTTTCCATATCGTGTTGAAATAATCGATGGCACAAAAACTAATATCTACGACGATGGTGATAATAACAAAGTTACTATAAATGGTGCAAAAATTGTCAATCAGACAGAAGAGACAAAGGAATTGATTGATAAATATGGTATCAAAGCAATATGTAATCCTGAAACAGATATTGAATCAGCTACTGTAGACACCAGCTTTTTAGGTCAGCGTCCTTTAACAGTGAAATGGATTAAAGAACCGGTTCTGCAGTTTGATAAAGGCCAGGAAGCACAGGCGGAAGAAGACGGATATACTTTCAAGATAAAAGTAATAAACGGTACTTGTGAAGTCAAAGATAATGAAGAAGCAAGCGCAGCAGATAATCCGGCTAACTGGGGAACATATCTGACCAAAGCGGAAAAAGCCATCAAAATTATTCTGGATTACTGTAAGGATAAAAATGCATTTGGACCTAAAGATTCACCTTCTTATGAAAACACAGATATTTGGGCAATCTTTACTGCAGCCAGATGTGGCTATATTCCATATAACGATGATACTTATTTTGACAAATGGTTTACAAATACAAAAGTTTATCTGCAGGAATTAAAAGATTCCGGATCAAATTTATCCAAATGGCAGGCAACAGATCTTTCAAAATTGATCCTTGCTATCGAAGCAATCGGATATGATCCAAGAGATATTTCTTCTGTAAATCTTCTGGATGCAGTAGGAAAAAGAAATGGTGATAATTATCTTAATACAGAGTATGCGATTCATGCTATAAAATCAGGTGATTATACATCATCTACTTTTACCGATAAAGAAATGGCAACATGGGCACACAATAGAGCTACCAGTCTTTTAAATGCAACTGATGGTTCATTTTCAAATGCAGATAACACGATGAACTGGCAGCCATTGGTTTACTGGTATGGCAAAGAAGGTTTTGATGATGTAACTAAAGCTATTGATCAGGCATTGCATAAACTTCCAGAAATTGCACAACGTGCAACTGGTTCTTTCTGTACCGCAGGATTTGAAACCGGATGTATGTCCTATGGGAATAATGCATGGAATGATGCACAGGCATTGATTTTCGCATCTATCTTCGATGTAAATGTATTAGACCGCAAGTCAGGATTTACCAAAAATGGAAACAATTTCTTAGATGCATTCTTTGATCTGGTTGATGTGGATAATGGAAGTATTCATGGATTTACAAACTATGACGTTCCACAGATTGCCCGCGGACTAAATGCTTTTGTTCGCCAGCGCAACAAAGAACAGAAAAACTTCTGGGATTTCTCAGATGTGAAAGTTCCAACTAAAGATGTCAACAACCTGATCCTTGCTCTTGATGCTAACAGTACAAAAGAGCAAATTCAGACAGCAAGAGATGCTTACGAAGATTTACTTCCAAAATATAAAGCAATCTTCAACAAAGACACCCTCAGAAAGCTCCTCGAAGCAGAAAACGGCAAAGGCGATTCTATCACAAAAGTAATCGCAGCCATCGATGCTCTTCCGGCAGCAGATAAGCTGACACTGGAAAACAAAGACGCCGTCGTAAATGTAAGAAATCTCTATGATGCACTTGATGATGAAGCCAAATCTGTAATCTCCAATTATTCTAAGCTGACAGCAGCAGAAGCTAAGATAAAAGAACTGGAGAAACAGCAGGAGCAGAAAGAAAAGGATAAGGCAGCAGCTGAGAAGGTAATCGCAGCGATTAATGCCCTTCCTTCCGCAGATGCCTTAACTCTTGATCCGTACGTTCTGCAGCTTCTTGACAACATACAGGCAGAGTATAACGCACTGACTGAAGCACAGAAAGCACTGGTAACTAACTACAGCGTTTTACAGGCACTGAGAAGCCTGATCCCTGATCTGAAAGCTGCAGCCGCAGTTGTAGATAAGATCAAGGCAATCGGTGAAGTGACTTCCGATAATTATCAGAAGAAACAGGCTCTTGTCATAGAAGCCAGAACCGCTTATGATGCACTGACAGCAGATCAGAAGAAACGTGTTACGAACTATGCAGAGCTTGAGAAGGCAGAATTGTTTATCAGACGCCAGAGTACAGATGCAAAAGTAAGCTATGTGATTTCCTTTATTGATGAACTGAATATCACCACATCCTCTACAGGTGCTTTGTCTGACGGACCTCTGAAACTGACAGAAAAGAATAACAACGTACCGACAGAGAAGATCTGGAATAGCTGGAAAGATTATGTGGCAAATGCAAGAGTATTATACAATACTCTTGATGATCAGCAGAAAGCTCAGGTTACAAACTTAAGTTCTCTGGAAAAAGCAGAAGGTTATCTCTATCAGCTGAAATCTGATGCACTGAAAGCGATGCTCAAGGCACTCCCGGATGCAGAAACTGTCCGCGCTTATGAAGCGCCTCAGCCGACTACAGTACCTGCAGCACAGGAAGCTGTACAGTCAGATGAGCTCCCGGCACAGGAAGTTCCGGCAGAAGGTTCTGATTTCTCAGACGGAAGCGCAGATGCATTTACTTCTGATATCAGTGAGCAGCCTGCAGCGCAGATGGATATTCAGCCATCAGAAGACAATGCAGATGTTTCTAATGAAGAGAACACTGACTCTGTAATTGCAGATGAAGCAGAAGTACCGGATGCAGATTTCTCCACAGAAGAGGAAATTCCTGCAGCAGGTGATACTGCGAAACGTGCACTTACCGAAACAGAGCTGAAACAGATTGCAGCAGCTAAGAACGCTTATGATCAGTTAACAGAAACAGAAGAAAAGAAATTCAGAAGTGAAAACACCGCACTGGTAGAGAACATGGAGAAGCTGATCGCCATGGCTCTGACTTATGAAAAAGGCCAGAATGAATACCAGCAGCTCTTCGCAGATGAAGCAGCTTTAATTTACGCAACTGTAAAAGACCACCCTGTAGACAGAGATTCTTATCCACAGGTTAAAGCATTCCTTGACCGTTATGCGAAAGATTATCAGGGACAGGAAAGCGCAATGGCAGGTCTGAAAGTCAAAGTCGGAAATCAGGAAATGACTTTTGCAGAAGTGATCGCTGCACTGACAGCACAGGCTGACAAGGCCGGCAAAGATATCTCTGATGCACAGCAGGCAGACGACTGGATCAGCAACCTTCCGACAGCTGTTACTAAAGAAAACATTGCAAGTGTAGAAGCAGAACTTGCAGCACTTCAGAAACTCATCGACAGCATGAGTGCAGAAGGCAAGTCCTATATGTGGAATGCAAAGCAATTAGAGTTGATCAAGACCATTGTTGCAGATTATCATATTGAACTTGCAGGCAAACAGGACGCCTTCAAAGCAGATATGCCTGCTAACCTGCAGACAAAAGCCCTCAATTACAAGACAATCCAGGTAAGCTGGAGCAGTGTTGATAATGCGGACGGCTACATAGTATATCGCAGAACAGAAACAGGAAGCTGGAAGAAGATTGCAGATCAGGTAACAGATATTTTCTATAAGGATCAGAAAGCAGTTACAGGAAGAGTTTACTATTACACAGTAAGAGCTTATTCTTATACATGGGGCGGAAAGACTGTAAGCAGTTACAACAAAGATGGTGTGATCGGAAAAGCAACACTTGGAAAAGTGAAAATCGCTACAGCAGCTTCCGAGAACTATAACACTATCCGTGTCACATGGAATAAAGTTTTCGGAGCTAACGGTTACAGAGTATACCGTTCCACTTCAAAAAATGGCAAATATACCTCCATCGGATCAACTGCAAAGAACAGCGCTGTTACCTTCCTTGACAAGAAAGCAGTTACAGGAACAACCTACTATTACAAAGTACGTGCTTACCGAAATGTAAATGGTAAGAAGGTTTACGGAAGTTATTCAATAGCAGTAAAGGGTAAAGCAGTCCTCTCTGCTCCGTCTCTGTCTGTGGGATCCACATCCAAAACTGCAGTTCTGGAATGGAGCAGGGTAAAAGCCGCTGATGGATATCAGGTATACGCCAGTGCTTCCAAAAATGGTAAATACACACGTATAAAAACCACAAAAGGAACTGGTATGACAGAAGAGAAACTTGCCACAGGCAAGACCCGTTATTACAAAGTACGCGCTTACCGAAAAGTAAACGGTAAAACAGTATATGGCTCTTTCTCTAAAGTAAAAAAAGTAGTCATTAAATAATAAAATGTCAGAACGCAATGTGTCATTATTGGCACACTGCATTCTTCCAAAAAAAGCAAAGATAATCAAAAGAAATAGTTTCTGAATGCATGAAAAGAATAATAAAAATATTTCTACTGGCTGTTTTGGCAATGTTTTTCGCAAGTTTAGCGGGTATATTCATTTCAGAAGAATTTGTATTCCATAATAATATATCAGGGATCAAAGACCTGTCAGGGATATGGCTACATACTTTTGGATGGAATTTTGTGATAAACATTGTAATAGCCATGATAATTGCTGTTAAATTCGGAAAAAAAAGATAAATAAAAATAAGGCAGATGTTATTTCTCTCCTGTCATTTTGCAGGAGAGAATCATCTGTCATTTTGTGATTTAACCGAATAATTGCTAAGCGGAGGATTTTATCCGTTTGATTGTAGAATCAGAAAAAGCGGAGGAAGCAAGTAAATGAATAAACAATGGATGGCACTGCTTCTCAGTGCAGGAATGGCAGTTACTACATGTCCTGTACCGGGAGCACAGGAGCCACCGGCAGAACAGATACATACAGAACAGGCCGAAGAAAGTTCTGCCGCAGTACACAGTGATGATTCTGACAGGGAGGGGACTGCTGCGGATGAGTTTCAGTCTGAAACAGAACCGTCCGGATCAGAAACAGAAACTGGCGCATATGAAGAAGAAACATCGGAAAATGAAAATAAGAAAGACAACGGAACCATGCTGGATATACAGACCATGTGTTCTTATATTCAGAAAGCTGCAGAAGCAGAGGAAATAGATCTGGATTCAGAGATGATCGCAGATTTCTGTCTTGCCAGTGACACTTACGACAGTCTGACAGAGGATGAGCAGGCAGCGGTGAATTCCGGGATCAGAGAGGCACTGGAAACTGTCCGGAACCGTATTGCAGCTCAGATTTCTTCTGTCAATGGAGTAACAGTAACAGGGAATCCCTGGTATGTGCAGCTTCATGTACAGGAGAGTTCTGATGGACAGCAGACAATGCAGCAGCTGTCAGAAACTTATCCGGGTACTCTGCCGCAGCTTCTTTATGACATAGAGATTTCCTATACAGATATCCGTACAGGAGAAGCATATCAACCCATGACAATGATCTCGCTGGCCTTTCCTGTACCGGAAGGGTATGAGAGCCTGACAAAACCGAGAATCCTCAGATCTGCGGAAGATTCTTTTATGGAACTGACCCCACAGATGCAGGAAGACGGAACTTTCTATCTGGACAGTGCCAGAACTTTAACGCATCTGATCGTGGCAGATTTTCCGGCAGGTCTGCAGGGAATCTCTCTTAACAGCAGCTCCATAAAGATCAACCGTGGCCAGAAACATACCCTTAAAGTAGTTCCAATACCGGAATCCGTTACGGAAAATTACAATGTTACCTGGAAGAGCAGTAATACTTCTATTGCAAAGGTAAGCAAAAAAGGAGTTGTCACAGCAGTAAAGAATGGCAAAGCTACGATCACAGCGACAGTAGCAGAGCATCCGGAGATGACAGCGACCTGTAAGGTAACTGTTATGCAGGGGGCGAATACCCTGAAGAAATCTGTCAGTCAGGTCATGGCTGAGACCAGTGCCTATATGCGTGCCACAGATACCAATCCTTCGGTAGGAAGTGAATGGTATGTGCTGGGGCTGGCAAGGGGTGGACTGAGTCTGAAGGAGAAATATTTCTCTACTTATTATAATCATACAGCAAATTATATTGAGGAAAAGAAAGGAATTCTGACCAATACTTCCAAATATACGGAGTATTCCAAGAGGGTTCTTGTACTGACTGCAGAAGGGAAGGATGCCCGTAATGTAGGCGGTTACAATCTTTTTAAATACATTTCTGATCTTAGTCTGGTAAAGGAGCAGGGATTAAATGGTCCTATCTGGGCACTTCTGGCAGTGAACTGTCATCCGGAATATTCTTTTCCTGATAATCCGTCTGCCAAAGAACAGAACTCAGAAGCTGCACTGGTAAATTTCCTGCTGCAGAGTGAGCTGTCCGGGGGTGGATGGGCTTTGATGGGAAGTAATGCGGATTCGGATGTTACAGGAATGACCTTGCAGGCTTTGGCACCATACTACCATAAAGCAGGATATGAAAATGTGACTGCTGCCATTGACCGTGGACTTGCCCGGCTGTCTGAAATGCAGAACGACAGTGGTGGTTATTCTACCATGGGAGTCGAAACAGAGGAATCCTGTGCACAGGTCATTACTGCTTTGTGCAGTCTGGGCATTGATCCGGAAACAGATTCCCGTTTTATAAAGGGCGGACACTGGACAATAGAGAATCTCATTACTTATCATATTGCAGGAAGTGGATTCATGCATGTAAAAGCAGGCGCCGGAAATAATGGCGGTGCTGCTGCAGGTACATTGGATGGTATGGCTACAGAACAGGGGTATTATGCACTGGTGGCTTATCAGCGTCTGAAAGACGGAAAAACAGGTCTTTATGATATGTCAGATGTAAGTATCAGTAAAGGGGGAAAGGGTGACGGAACCGGCACTGGTTTAAAGGAGCCGACTCCTATTCCAACTCCAACCTCTGCTCCTGCAGCAGACCCATCGGGAAGCAGCGGTAATATAAATACGAAAAAGCCCGGTGGTTCCGGTAAATCTCTGGGCGGCAAGTCATCAGGCAAAGGAAGTTCAGGCAATGCAGGAGATTCAGGAAAGAGTGCTTCTGGTAACTCTTCGGATAAGAACTCTAAAAGCAGTTCCAAAAACAGTAAATCAAAGAACAGCAAGTCAAAGAATGGTAAAAATTCCGTAGGATGGGATTTTGAGGCAGAGCCTTATGTGGAATCAGAGGAAACCTCTCTGGCGGATGACCATGCAGATGGCAGCATAGAGTCAGCAGAGGATACCGGATCCGGTGTTCTGACTTCTGATAAGAAAGAATATGGTATGATCTTTGGATTTGCAGCAGCTGGTGCTCTGGCAGGAGGTCTGGCAGGAAGCGGCATTAAAGCAGGAGTGAAAGCTCTTATACGTAAGCGGAGGAAGAAGAAATGAGCAGAAAGAAAAAGGGACTTGCTCTGTGGCTTGCATTGTTTCTGGGAGTAAGTTCCCTCACAGGCTGCGGCAGCGGAAATGACAATATGACACAGCTTTCCCAAAAGGGAGCAGATATCATGAGCAGTTCCGATGAGGAACAGGATACAGATGTAGAACCATTAAAAACAAAGACGCAGCTTCCGGAGGATGGGATTATCACCCAGGCGCAGATGGAGACCATTGCGGGAAAAGATGAGAAGTTTTATTTTGTGGGAAAAACAGACAGTGGTATTGGATATAAATGGACCTACAATGGAAGCCAGATTCAGAATCCTGTAGAACAGAAGCTTCTGGTACAGTGTACAGAGGACGGGACAGAAGAAATAAAGAAAGCTGCCAATAATGCACCGTATGCACTGAAGGTTACACTGGAGAAGATGAACCTGGCTGCTCCGGCAAAACTGACCCTTAATCTGAAAGAAGAATGGAACGCAGATAAAGTTCTCTATTGTCTGGAAGAGAATGGAAAGATTTATCAACTGGATACTGCGAAGATCTCTACCAGGGAAAGTGGCAAAAAGAAAGTAAAACGGACAACCCTTACTTTTAATGTAACAAAAACAGGCGGAGATTTTTATCTGATCGGAGGCTCCACCACAGGAGAAGCTGCAGACGACCAGGCGGATGATGAAACCAAAGATAATACCAAAGATAATGCAAAAGGAGAAGATACACAGTCAAAAGACAATAAATCTACCGGTAGTTCCTCAGACCAGGCAGATACAGATAGAAACCCGACCTCCGGGCAGGATGGTTCTTCTGCAGACAACAGTTCCGGGGACACATCAGGCAGCGGAGACAGTTCGGATGAAGATACAGCAATGACCTGTACCTTCTCTATCGAATGTTCTACGATCCTGAATAACTGGAATGACCTGAAGGAGTCCAAAGCAGAGTTTGTCCCTGCAGACGGATGGATCCTGTATCCTTCTGAAGTGGAATTCTATGAAGGCGAAACTGTATTTGATGTACTGAAACGTGTGTGTAATGAGGCAGGAATCCAGATGGAATCCGAATGGACTCCTATGTACAACAGTTATTATGTATCAGGTATCAACAACCTGTATGAATTTGACTGTGGCAAGGACTCCGGCTGGATGTACTGTGTCAATGGCTGGTATCCAAATTACGGATGTTCCAAGTATACGCTGGAAGACGGGGATACTGTAGAATGGCGTTATACCTGTAATCTTGGCAGGGATGTGGGGGATCAGTATTATGACTGATGCCTTCTCCAGATGCCATCCCATTTTGAATTTCTTTTATTTTGCCGTGGTGCTGGGGTTTACCATGTTTATCCAGCATCCGGTTTATCTGGCAGTGTCTTTTGTGGCTGCTACTGCATATTCCATGTGGCTGAACGGAGTGGGAAAGGTCCTGAAGATCAACTTTCTCCTGACAATTCCAAGTCTTTTGATCGTCGCACTGCTGAATCCGATGTTTAACCATTATGGAGTGACACCGCTGCTTTATATCGAGAGCAATGGAAACTGGGTTACACTGGAAGCATTGGTATATGGAATTGTTCTGGGATGTGTGCTCTTTATCATGATCCTGTGGTTCTCCTGTTATAACCAGATCATGACCAGTGACAAATTTATATACCTTTTCGGCAGGATCATCCCGGCAATGTCCCTGATGCTGTCCATGGCACTTCGGTTTGTACCGCATTTTATCGCACAGCTGAAAGTGATCCGCAATGGACAGAAGTGTGTGGGAATGGATGTAAGCAATGGGAAATGGTTTAAGAAAGTCAGGTATGCCTTAAATATGGTATCAATTCTTGTGACATGGGCGTTGGAAAATGCCATTGAGACAGCAGATTCTATGAAAAGCAGAGGATATGGACTGAAAGGCCGGACTGCTTTTTCTATTTATCGTTTCAATCGGAGAGATAAGATTTTGGGCGGGATGCTGGCAGTGCTTTTTGTGGTTTCCGGATACGGATGTTATCATGGCGCTGCTTTTTCCCAATATAATCCAAGAATCCTTCTGGCAGGGTTTACTATTTTCGGACGTGTCCCGAGGCAGTCCTGCAGTCCGGTACTTGCGGTCATTACGTTTATCAGTTTTGGGATTTTCTGTTTTCTGCCGCTGATGCTGGATCTCAGCGAGGAATACGCTATGAAAAAGAGCCGCAGTCATGTACACAGTGAGATGACGGTAACCTACAGACAGATTTATGAAGAACTTGCAAATGAAATGGAAGGAGAGCACAAATGAAGATAATAGAAGTGAAGAATTTTTCCTTCCGTTATGCAAATGGGGACAGGGATTCTCTGGAAAATGTAACGCTGGATGTAGAGGAAGGAACCTTTAATGTACTATGTGGTAAGAGCGGCTGCGGCAAGAGCACACTGCTGCGGCAGCTAAAATCAGATCTGGCCCCTTATGGCAGCAAATCTGGACGGATCTGCTATTATGGTCAGAATCTGACTGAGATTGATCACAGACAGCAGAGTCAGGAGATCGGATATGTATTACAGAATCCGGAGAACCAGATTGTAACAGATAAAGTCTGGCATGAACTGGCTTTTGGACTGGAGAGTCTGGGATACGATACACCGTCTATCCGCCTCAGGGTGGCAGAGATGGCAAGTTATTTCGGCATCCATCAGTGGTTTTATAAAAATGTGTCCGAACTTTCCGGAGGGCAGAAACAGTTATTGAATCTGGCAGCGATTATGGCCATGCATCCAAAACTTCTGATTCTGGATGAACCTACGTCTCAGCTGGATCCGATTGCTGCCTCTGACTTTCTGGAAACTGTGCGGAAGATCAACAGGGATATTGGTACAACTGTAATCCTCACAGAGCATCGTCTGCAGGATGTGATTCCCTGGGCAGACAAAGTATACGTGCTGGATCAGGGGGGCCTGCTCACACAGGGAACTCCCGGGGAAATCGGAGAATTTCTGAAAGAGAAGCATCATGGAATGTTTTTGTCCATGCCGGTTCCCATGCAGATCTATGCTGAGGTAGAAAGTGATTTGCCCTGCCCTCTGACAGTCAGAGATGGCAGAAACTGGATCACTCAGGTGATGCAGAAGGCACAGAGCGGCAGGCCGGAAAAAAGTAACACAAAACTACAAAAAACATCCAATGGTTTAAGAAATAAACTGCCGCACAGGTCAGAAACTTCTGTGCCGCCGGCAATTCAGGTAAAGGATGTATGGTTCCGATATGAAAAAGAGGGAAGGGATGTGGTGCAGGATCTGAATCTGGAAGTGGAACAGGGTGAATTTTATGCGCTGGTCGGTGGGAACGGAACAGGGAAAAGCACAACCTTATCTCTGATCAGCCGTGTCCGGGCACCATACCGTGGAAAGATCCTGCTAAATGGTATTGATATCCGCAGATATACAGATATTCAGCTTTACAGAGGCTATCTGGGTGTTCTGCCGCAGAATCCCCAGAGTATGTTTATCCGAAAGACAGTCCGGGAAGATCTGTATTCCATCATCGGCGGGGCAAAAGAGAAGAAATCTCCGGAATATACAGCTTCTATGAAGAAGGCAGAAGCCATCGAAGGGATCGTAAGCCTGACCAGACTGGAAGGGCTGCTGGATCGTCATCCTTATGATCTAAGCGGAGGAGAACAGCAGCGTCTGGCACTGGCAAAAGTACTTCTTTTGCAGCCACGGCTTCTTTTGATGGATGAACCAACCAAGGGGCTGGATGCAGAGTATAAACAGGAACTGGGGGAAATCCTTAAGAAACTTCAGGAGCATGGCATCACGATCTTTATGATCTCCCATGATGTGGAATTTGTAGCAGAGTATGCAGACAGGGTTGGTCTGTTTTTCCAGGGAAATGTGGTGACCAGCAAACCGGCGGCAGAATTTTTTGCAGGAAACAGTTTCTACACTACTGCTGCAAACCGTATGGCGAGACATTACTTTCCTGATGCAGTTACCGGAAAGGAGGTGGCTGCGTGCTTGAAGGAAAGGCTTTAGACCAGTTTATGGATCGATTCTGGGGAGAAACCCGGAATGAACAGCTTTTAAAATCCGGAAAGTCCGTGGTGGAACAAAGTTCTCTGGCAGACACTTCCGAAGACGATCTGGAAGAATATGAGCTGAAAGAGGATGGCATCATTATCCAGCCCATACACAAAGGAAAGATCGAGAAGCGTACCTGGATCGGACTGATCATGTTTCTGGCATTTGTACCACTGGTGCTTTTTATCCTGGTACATAAGTTTCATGGCAGACATGATGTTATCATCAGTTTGTTAGTGCTTGCATATTCCATGATCCCATTTTTTATGGTATTTGAGGGGCGGCATCCACAGGCAAGAGAGATTATGGTCATTGCTGTAATGGCAGCCCTTGGAGTGGCAGGCAGAAGCGCTTTCTTTATGATCGGAAGCTTTAAGCCTATCGCCGCTATCGTAATCCTTACCGGAGTATCCTTAGGCGGTGAGGCAGGATTCCTTTGCGCCTGTCTGATCATGATGATCTCAAATATGTTTTTCGGGCAGGGACCCTGGACTCCGTGGCAGATGTTCTCCTATGGAATGATCGGATATCTGGCTGGAATTCTTTTTCAGAAAGGGATTCTCAAAGCCAGAAAGATCGACCTGTGTATCTACGGATTTCTGAGTGTGTTTCTGATCTTTGGAGGAATTATGAACCCGGCATCTATCCTGATGGCTTACGGGCGGATCACTAAGAAGAGTCTGATCGCAGTTTTATATCTCGGGTGACACCGGTGGATCTGGTACAGGCAACTTACTACAGTGATTTCCTGTGGATCTTGAGCAGACCTCTGCTGAGAAACTGGAAAGAGTAAAAGAAAATACGGGCTGCTGCAGCGGCCCGAAAATAAGGAGGAAAATGAAAATGACAAAGAATAAGCTGTTAAAGGCTGTGAAAGGCCTGACTCTGGCTGTCGGGATGGCGGCCGGAATCTTTGCACTTGGACAGACGGATGTCCTGGCAGATACCCTGACCCTGACTGTGGAAAAGAATACTATCGGACAGGGTATGATCCTGGAACCTACACAGGTAGAATTTTCCAAAGGGGAAACCTGTGCAGATGTTTTGCTGCGTGGATTAAGCGAAAATGGGATCACACCCCTTTATGACACAAATTCAAGCTATGGTTTTTATCTCAGGGGAATTGCAAACTGTGACAGTGGCAGCCTGAATACGCCGGAATGTATCAAGAGAGTTCTGGCGGAAACATCTACATGGACAGGAGAGCCCTATAAGCTGACAGGAAATAAATATTCTCCGGATCTGACAGAGTTTTCCTATTGTTCAGCTTCCGGCTGGACTTATACTCTTGATAATGTATTTATGGGTGTAGGCATGGGGGCAAGCCATCCTTCAGACGGAAGTGTACTTCGTGTCATGTTTGCCCTGTGTGGCGGTACGGATATCACCGGCTGTGATCCGTATAACAATAATAAACAGATTTTTGAAGCCGCAGATAAAAGCGAGCTGATCCGTATGATGGGAAAAGCCAATGCGGAGCGTTCCAGATGGTCACAGGCCAGCGGTTTCTCCGGAGCCTATGCTGAGGCAGACAGCGCACTGACTACTCTGGATGCTTCTGCAAACAGGGTTTATGAAGCAACCCAGCTGCTGAAGGCCGTTGAGGCCGGGCTTCCGGCATCACCAAAGCATATTACTTTGAATGCTTCTGAGCTTTCTCTTTCCAAAGGGGACAGCTATACCCTGACTTATACACTCCTTCCTTCTGATTCAGTGGGAACAGTAACCTGGAATTCCTCCAACAGTTCTGTTGCAAGGGTAAATGACGGAGTGGTAACAGCAGCAGGGGAGGGTTCGGCAGTTATCACTGCCAGGGTTTCCGGAAGTGTTTATGCAACCTGTAATATTTCCGTATCTTCCAGACCGGTTGACATTACAGGTATCAGCATTTCCCCGTCAAGCCTGGCGCTTTCAACAAAAAGTGGTTCCAGAACACTGGATTATACCATTTCTCCAAATGGCGCGAAACCTTCTTCCCTGAACTGGGCATCTTCAAATACTGCAGTGGCAGCTGTTGACGGAAACGGAAAGGTAACTCCTGTTGGCACAGGCTCAGCAGAGATTACCCTGACTTCTGATAATGGTACCAAGGGTACCTGTCAGGTAACGGTAACTGCCCCTGCGGAGGGGATTACTCTCAGTGATAAGACTCTGACCCTGGCAATTGACAGTGGAGCTCATGCACTGACATGGACCTTCAGCCCTCAGGGAAGTGGTGGAGAGCTGGTATGGACTTCTGACAATGTACATGTTGCAAAGGTGGATCAGAAAGGAGTTGTCACACCGCTTTCTGTAGGTGAGACAGATATCCGCGTAAAAACAGATCAGAATGTAACAGCTGTGTGCCATGTAGTGGTAAAAGGTACTGCAAAGGATCTTTTTGCAGCAGGAATGCCGACTGTGAAAGCATGCAAGGCTTCCGGAAATACAGTAATGATTACCTGGGATAAATATGATGCTGCAGATTCCTATCTGATCCTCAGACGCAGGATGGGAGAGAGCCGGTTTACACAGATTGCGGAGACAAAAGAGCTTACTTACACAGATGCCAGGACAGTAGGGGATACTCTCTATTATTACAGTGTACAGGCTGTTTCAGGCAAATGGGGCAATGCTGTGAGGAGCAGCTACGACAAGAATATCTCAGTAAAAACACAGACAACAACGCCGCAGCCGACACCGGGACAGACTGTAAAGCTCAAAACACCTGCTGTAACCGTAACAGCCGGAAAGAAACAGGCAAAGCTGAAATGGAAAAAGATAAGCAATGCCCAGGGCTATGTTGTATATCGTGCAACATCCAAAAACGGAAAATATAAAGCAGTCTCAACAATTAAAAAAGGAAGCACAGTTTCTTATACCAATAAGAAGCTTACTTCTAAGAAAACCTATTATTACAAGGTACGTGCCTACCGTGTGGTAAATGGGAAAAAGGTTTACAGTGGTTATTCTAAGGTGAAAGGCGTGAAGATTAAATAACAGTTTGAAAAGGATTATGGAAGGGGCTGTCGGGAAATAGATAGTTCTAAGAGAGGGAGGGTGTGACTCATACCGATTCACACCCTCCCCCAATTTTTTATCAAAAAAATGAAAAAAAATGGCTAACGACAACC
>ENA-OQDL01001092-OQDL01001092.1-human-gut-metagenome-genome-assembly--contig:-NODE-1092-length-14632-cov-3.451499_pt1 | contig 14632 bp, 15 predicted proteins | sample MGYA00242782_ERZ504609 | MGnify/ENA primary metagenome ERZ504609 (study PRJEB26092, sample SAMD00036320) | human gut metagenome | host: Homo sapiens | study: EMG produced TPA metagenomics assembly of... | reverse complement strand
TACTTAGATCGGTTTCATATTGCAAAGAACGACGGAATCAAAGTGACAGTATAGAAAGAATATCGTTTCAGGAAGTTTTGTATCCCAAGAACCGATGGCTGCTTCAGGAATACATGAAGTATGAAATAGGAATCGGGGAACTAGCACTCAGCACCGTTTATGAAAGATTCCGAACAATCAGAAACTTTTTGCAGGAAATCGATGAACATCAGATAGATGTGACAGAGTGCGATGCCGGTCTGATAGACACTTATTTAAAAAATCTGCAGAACGGATCAATGGGAGCAAAGACATTTAATACAAATGTTACCGCAATTCAGTTTTTTATGAAATTTCTGGAAGTAAAAGGATATATAAAAAAAGTTCCGTTTTATGCATCCTATTACTGGGAAAAAGAGATTCCAGTGCATCACAACAGAAGCGTGGAAGAGGACGTGTATATGGAAATCATACAGAATCTTTCACAGTTTCCAGAACATCTGAGAATGATGTTTTTACATCTCTGGTGTGTGGGCTTGCGGGTTAGCGAAGTCTGTACCTTGAAAGGGGATGCTTATGATATCCAGAATGGTGACTGCTGGATAAAGGTCTACCAGGTAAAAATGAAAAATTATAAAAGAGTTCCGATCCCGATAACATTATATCGATTGATGCAGGTGTATTTGAAAAAACACCAGAGGGGGAAAAGAAGCATACATTTTTCAGAATCGGAAAGGTGGAGCATTTTCCAAAAGTACCTTCATGGATCAGATGAAAAAGTATTGCATCCAAATAGGTATACAGAAGGGGGAGTATATTTTTAAATCCCATGATTACAGACATACCGTAGCAACCAATTTTTATGAGCATGGCGTGTCGATCCAAAGCATCCGAGACTATCTGGGACACACATTTGAGGAAATGACCATGCAGTATATAGACTATATGCCAAGAAAGATTGCAAAACAAAATGACACATATTTTGAGGAAGAGGGAAATAGCCTGCTTGCCTGTATGCAGAAAGGAGAGCAAAATGAATGAGAGACTGGAATACCAGCAACTGGAATGCTATAAGCTGGCCAATGATATGCAAAAGGAAAAGCTGAACCGGGAACCGTATTTTGACCTTGGAAAACTACCGGGAAAACAGCTTCAGACAGAATTTGCCGAGTACATATATTACCGGGGAACACAGGTATCCATTTTGACCATAAAGGCAGAAAGACAACATTTTAACAGCTTATGCGAATTTTTTAAGAAGCCGTCCCATCAGGAAAACAGCCTGCTGGACAGGGAAAAAGACATCTGGATTAAACAGTTAAAATTGTGGATGATGCAAATTGGCAGGGCATTGACGAAACATAAAGTGACGAGCATTCAGACAGAATCTGTGGAGAAAGCTGCCCTGATCCGGTATTTTGAAAATCTTCTGGAATTTACTTTAGACCGATCTGAAACCAATGAGCTGGCAAAGGATATCTGGCATTTGGAAAGGCTTCCGCTTATCCTGCGGACCAATCCAATCGTCAACCACAAGACACTGAATTTCAGCGGAATCCGACAGCCGGATATTCGGGAAGAGGTGAAAAAAGCAATTTACCATCATCTGGAAACGGAAGCCGTTGGCAGTATAAAACGGGAATTGTCTGCTATGAATAAATTTTCAAAGTACCTAGAAGAGAAACATCCAAAGATCAGTACCAGTGAAGAGCTTGACCGGGAGATCATAGAGCAGTTTTTGATAAACATCAAAGTAGAAGCAAGCGGAGGAAAGGGTATCCGGGATGACCTGCTAAAGATCCGAAATGTGTTGGAAACAATTGGAAAGATTTATAATTTTCCACACCTGACAAAACTTTTCCTGAAATCTGATTTTCCACCAGAACGAAAAGCGGAATTCAAATCTTATTCAGACAGTGAGCTGAAAAGGCTGAATGCCCATCTGGTGAAAATGGAAGTGCAGATAGCAAGGGCGATGATTATACACCAGATGTTAGGAACCAGAATTTCCGATACGCTGACCTTACGGAAAGACTGCCTTTATAAGAATGGGAGTCAGGATATGATTGTCATATATCAGCCCAAAACCAGAAGATATGAAAAGCCGATTAGCCAGGAACTGGCACAGCTGATTGGAAAGGCAGTCAGTTATGCAAATGAGCATTATCCTGAAAGCATTTATATTTTTGCAGCCGAGAACAAACCGGAGAAACCAATCAGCTACCGAACCTTGCAGGATAAAGTGCTTCGGATAATCTATGAAAAAGATATCCGGGATGACAATGGGAACTTATTCGGATTTGGAACACATATGTTCCGGCACTGCTATGGGGTAAAGCTGACAGAACTCCATGTGGATGACTGGACCATAGCAAAGCTCCTCGGACATAAAGGAGTGAGAAGTGTCCAGTATTACCGGAAAATGAGTAATCAGAGGCTTGCAGATGAAACACGGGAAGTAAGAAATCTTATGTCACAGATTATCCTGGCGAATCTGGACGGATGGGGAGAAGAATATGAACAAATACGACAAGATGTTGGAATTGAATAAAAGAAAAAGCGAAGAGAAAGTGGAACGTGCAATCCTGGCAATCCGGACAATGGTATTGGAAAAAGAAAAAGTATCCGTGCCAGCACTGATGCAAAAGACAGGGCTGTCCAGAGGATTCTTTTATAAGAATCCGATTGTACGAAGTGAGATTGATGCAGCAATGGAACAGCAGGCTGGCATGGTAGATCCGAGGAGAAACATCATCAGCCAGGCAATGGAAACAGAAATGTATCTGCTACAGCAACAGATACAGAAGCTGAAGAGCGAGAATGAGAATCTGAAAAAAGAGAATCAAAAGTTGAAAAAGGCACTGTCCAAAAGGGAATTAAATCTTATCAAACAGCTTTAAGCTATACCACAATGCAAAGCGGATCTGCCAGGATGCGGCAGGTCTGTTTTGCATTGTGATATAAAATTTGATTATTCTTAAAAGGCATTAAGCAACCTACAATAATGGGTATTGGACATAGGAAGTAATATGGGTGTATGATAAAAAACGATAAGAAATAAAGTGAATCTGAAATGCAAACTGTCACAGGAAAAATGTGAACTTTATGTAAAAAGTTGCAAAACCTATTGACCTAAAGCTTGATTCAGGTTGTACCATAAAATAAAAACGCAAGGAGGAGATTTTCATGGATATCGAACAGATGAAAAAAGACTTAGGCGGTGGTAACGTATTTCCAATCGGTGAGGAAAATGTAGCATTTGCAAAGTATTTTACAGGTGAGTGCTATCTGAATATGCTTACAACAGAGAGAGTACCTGTTGGTCTGGTTACTTTCGCTCCAAGAACAATCAATGCATACCACATCCATCACAAGGGTGGTCAGATCCTTATGGTTACTGGTGGAAGAGGATGGTATCAGGAAGAAGGAAAACCGGCCCGTGAACTGAAAGCTGGAGATGTGGTAAATATTCCACCGGAAGTAAAACACTGGCATGGAGCAGCGAAAGACAGCTGGTTCCAGCATCTGGCTGTTGAAGTTCCGGCAGAAGGAGCTTCCAATGAATGGCTTGAGTTTTTACCGGAAGAAGAGTATGACAAATTACCATAAATAAGAAAGACGGAGGGTTGATATCATGGCAAAGATCACACAGACAGCAGGAAGAAATGCTCTGGGAACATTTGCACCGGAGTTTGCACATTTCAACGATGATGTTCTGTTCGGAGAGAATTGGAACAACGAAGATATTGATTTAAAGACAAGAAGCATTATCACAGTCGTAGCACTGATGGCACAGGGAATTACAGATTCTTCTTTAAAATTCCATTTACAGAATGCAAAGGATCATGGAGTAACACAGAAAGAAATCGCAGCGATTATCACCCACATAGCATTCTATGCAGGATGGCCAAAGGGATGGGCAGTATTCAACCTTGCAAAAGAGGTTTGGAACGAGGAAGAAATAGAAAAATAACCTGGTAGAAACTGCTCGTCAGGAAAGATTCGCACAAAGCACAAATGTGTATGCCGTTAAAGCCAGCAACTACAAGGGATTGCGGAGGGGGAGTCCAGTTTATTGCCGAAATAACTGGCATATCCATCATGCAAAAATGTGGGGGAGGACAGATCCTGGTATGTGTTGCCGGAAGAGGATATTATCAGGAAGAAGGGAAAGATGCTGTAGAAATGAAGCCAGGCGACTGCATCAATATTCCGGCAGAAGTGAAACACTGGCATGGCGCAGCACCGGATGAATGGTTTTCACATCTGGCAATAGAAGTTCCGGGCGAAAATAGTTCCAATGAATGGCTTGAACCGGTAAGTGATGAAGAATATAGAAAACTAAAATAGGAAGGTTGGAAAAAACTATATTTATAAGACAAATTTGAAAGTTGTAAAGTGGTGTAAAGATTAATGATCTTTGTATTGGCACCGAAAATATATATTTTGGAACAGACTCCTGGGCAGCACCTGTCCTTGGTATCATTGCAACTGTTATTATGTTTGGCGGTGGCATGGCATGGCTGTCTTACCGTACTAACAAAGCGAAAAAAGCAGGGGAAGGATATGGAAATTATCAGGATGAGATCGTATCCGATAATAAAGAAGTTCCAGGTATCGGACTTGCATTTGCTCCCATCCTGATCATTCTGGTAGTAAACCTGGTTCTTTCTAAAATGGTATATCCCAATGTTGATGGAAGTTATCTGGAAGAAAGCTTTAACAGTACACTGGCTGCAAACAGTGGTACATGGAGCGTACTTCTTGGTATGCTGGTTGCCATCCTTTTCATTGCAGCTGTTAACTTTAGCAAATTAAAAGACGGATTAAAAGACAATCTGAAAAAAGCAGCAAACGAGTCTCTGGCTCCGCTGATCAACAGCTGTGCGGTTGTTGGCTTTGGTTCTGTAACAAAATCCCTGGCTATTTTTGGCATTATCCAGGCTTTTGCACTGGGAATTTCCTCTAATGCACTGTTAAGTGAAGTTCTTTCTATTAATATTCTCTGCGGAATGACCGCTTCTGCATCGGGTGGACTGGGAGCAGCACTGGAAGCACTGGCAGATACCTATCTGGCGTCTGGCATTGCACCTCAGGTTCTTCATAGAGTGGCAGCAGTAGCAGCCGGTGGTCTGGACAGTCTTCCTTATAATGGAGCAACCATTACTGTTCTGGCACTGGTAGGCATGACCCATAAGGAGTCTTACTTGGATATGTTCGTAATATCCGTAGTGATCCCGTTGATCGCAGCTTTTGCTCTGGCAGTACTGGCGAGTATGGGAATCTGCTTCTAAATTTAATTTTAAGAAGGAGAAGAAAAATGACTGATTATGTTTCAGATGCACAGGCCCGCAGCCTGATCCTAGATGTGGGGCGCAGATTATATCACAGTGGTTTTGTGGCATCTAATGACGGAAATATTACATGTAAGGTTGGAGATAATGCGATCTGGGCTACTCCTACAGGCGTATCCAAAGGTTTTATGACAGAGGAAATGCTTGTGAAAATGGATTTGGACGGAAATATACTGGAAGGCACTTACAAGCCTTCCAGCGAGATCAAAATGCACCTTCGTGTGTTTAAAGAAAATCCACAGGTACAGGGCGTGGTTCATGCCCATCCTCTTACAGCTACAGCATTTGCATGCGCTGGTATGAGCTTAGAGGAGCCAGTTTTGGTAGAAGGGATCCTGGCTTTGGGATGTGTGCCTCTTGCACACTTTGCCCTTCCGGGAACAACGGATGTACCGGATTCCATAGCACCTTACTGTAAGAATTACAACGCAGTGCTTTTAGCCAATCACGGAGCTCTCACTTGGGGCAACAATCTCGTCCAGGCGTACTACCGAATGGAAACAACGGAACATTATGCAAAGATCCTTATGATGACAATTTCATTCTTGGCAAAAAGTCACTTCTGTCCCAGCAACAGATTGATGATATTATCGGGATTCGCACCCGGATGGGAGTTATTAGTGGTGAAAGGTCAACTGGACCGGAGATGGCATCTAATTTAGAAGATGTGTGTTTATCGGCTCCTGGAAAAGAAAAGTAAATGAGTGAAAATGCTATACAGAAATAAAGACAGCATCTGTTTCTGTATAGCATTTTTGAAATATTCTGAAAATATACATTTTAAATTTATTTATAAGCATTAAAATATATGGAAAATATAAATAATTGCAATCAATAGATACAATTCGTAAATATGCTAAAAATATAGGATTAATTTCAAAATAGTCTTGACAAAATGTGGGATATCTGGTATATTAAAGACAACAAAAGAACAGAGAAACAAAAAGAAAAGAAATTGTAGACCATCAATTTCGTAAACAAAATCTAAGAAAAGGAGGTACAGACCGCCAGAAAGATAACATTGTTTCATTTATAAAAGACGTGATTTATAAATGAAACCAGGACAACCTCAAATCTTTAAAAACCGCTTATTTGAGAACCTATCCACAAGAGTATCAAAAAGTGAAAAGTACAAAAATTTGGAAAAATCCGGTTTCGGTTTGGTCGTATGACGAGAAAGTATGATCAGGACGAAAGAGAGAATACCAGATAGAAAGAAATTATAATATAAATAAGAAGTAAAGAAATAAAGCGGAAGAAAAAGAGAATGAGGATTACAACTGAATATAGAGAAGAAGAAACAGAAACGAAAGTTTCAAATGTTTCAGAAAAGAGAGGCTAGTCCAATGGACGAGATAGTTAAGAGACGGATATCGTAATCGCGAAGTGGTTAATCAAAGATTCGATATCCGTCTTGTTTTTTGTCATTTTACAGCCCTTCCAGATTAAAAGGCGGTGTGTATTCTTCTTTCGCACTGCTTTTTGCTGCATAAAACCGTCAGTCATGCCAAGCTCCAGGGCAGTATCTACTACTTTGTTATACTCATAAGAAGTGATCCGGCGGTTTAGCTGGGGATAGTCCGGATTTTTGGTATAAGGAGTGTACTGGCTTAACAGACTTATCAGATAGGAATGCTCCGGAAAATGTTGGTGGATCCAGTAAAGCAACCGGATAGAGTCATCTTTATGTCCGGGAAGGACCATGTGGCGGATAATGACGCCTTTTGTCATTAATGGAAAATCCGGTCTGCCGGGGACAGAGGAAGGATGGAGCGTATATTCGGGTGTACCGGTCTGTCGGATCATCTGGGCGATAGAAGCAGAGGCCTGTTCAAAGTAATCTTTTGCTTTTGAATAGCGAAAAGCCAGTTCATTGTCAAAATATTTAAAATCAGGAAGCCAGATATCAATATAATCTTTTAACAGGGAAATGATCTTCGGGCATTCATAGCCGCCACAGTTGCAGACTACAGGGATATGAAGCTTGTGGCGGACCAGATCCAGTGCTTTAATAATATCCGGAAAAAACTGGGTAGGGGTTACCAGATTGATATTGTAAGCGCCTTTGTCCTGAAGACGCAAAAAAGCATCTCCCAGTTCGTTTACAGTCAGTTCTTTACCAAAATGGTCTTTGCTTAGTATTGAGTTCTGGCAGAAACAGCAGCGTAAGGTACAGCCGGAGAAAAAGACAGCGCCGCTGCCGCCTGGTTCTTCTTCCGGTCCGCTGAGCACCGGTTCCTCCCATTTATGAAGGGCGGCTCTGGCCGCTGAAATGTGACTGGAGCAGCCGCAGTAGCCTGTGGTCACACTGCGGTTTACATGGCACATTCTGGGACAGAGTGTACAGTTTGTATAGTCAGGTAAGTTCATATAGAAACTCCTTTTTGTATTTATGGTTCGGTTCTGATCAGCCGGTGCTGCTCCCTGTATTCTTTCGGTGAGATCCCGTATTCTTTTTTAAAAGCACGGAAAAAGCTGGTGTAATCTTTAAAACCATATTGTGGAAAAATACGGCTGATAGGTTCGCCGGAGAGGATCGCCTGGCGGCTGGCATGAAGCCGCTTTTTTAATATATACTGATGCAGGGAAATTCCCATGTTGTCTTTGAAAATGTGGGCAATATGGTATTTGCTCACATAAAAATTTGCTGCGATCCGTTCCAGACTTAAATCATCTTCCAGATTCTGATGGATATAGTCACATATTTTTAAGTAAAGGGCATTTTCAAATACCTGGGAATGTTCGTGGAGACTGCTGTAAAGGAGCCGGTTAACGTATACAAGGAAAGACACAGCCATCAGTTCGCTTGCCTGGGCATGAAAAATACGCTCAGAACTATTTTCCTCTAACAGATCCATCAGCTTTCCCTGGATATCCTGGGCTGTAATACGGTCCGTAGGAATGCGGTAGATCTGGTTAGAGGCAGCAGTGTCAAAGCAATAGGTCAGGTCAGCATCCTGTTTATGGAGTTTTTCATAATAAGACCGGTTCAGCCAGAGCACAAAACGGCGATATGGCTGGTCAAAGGAGAGAAATTCCGGAAAATGGGGGATTCCCGGTGGAATCAGCAGGCAGTCACCGTAGGAAAGTTTGTATATGGCATTACCGATGTGGTATTTGACATTTCCTTCCAGAAAAAAATAAAATTCGCAGTAATCATGGTGGTGAGAGGCAACAGAGCGCAGCTCAGTATCATTATAATAAAAGAGTTCAAAATCTACCGGTCGCATGTATTGCCGTTTATTGAAATCCATGGAAATCTGTTTCACGTAAAAATGCCCTCCTGTACTTGGAATCTTTCTGTACTTACGTAATATCAGGCCAAAAAAAATCGGGAATGCATAATGATATTTTTACGGATTGTACATAATATTGTACGCTGTACTTTGGCAGTCAGCTATATTTTGGTAACTGTGAGGAACATCTCCGCGAAATTGGATACCATCACCTTTGTTCAGGATGAATTCTTCTCCGTCATTATAATCTTCACAGAACCTTCTGTAACAGTAAAAAATTCAATAGTTCCCTGTAAATGGGGTTCGGAATTCCAATGGCAGTCTTTGTCCATTTCCAGGTAAAAAACAGAAAAACGGCGGTTTTTATCGTCAGAAAAAACAGAATAGTTCCTTGCAGTGCCATCTGCAATAGGAATTGGTTCAATCTCAGAAATCTTAACTACATGGTTCATTGGGTCCGGTCGTCTTGTTAATTCATCAAAAGGTACCCCAAGTCCATTGGCAATCTTCCAGAGAATCCCCAAAGTGGGATTTCCGTCTCCTTTTTCAATCAGTGCCAGCATACTTTTGCTGACTCCGCTGAGTTTTCCAAGTTCCTCTAAGCTTAAACGATTTTTTTTGCGCAATATAGCTATATTGTTGGCAACAATTTCGTTGATTTTTTCCAAAACAAAAAATCCTCCTATCTATTGACAATATATTGGAGAAAAAGTACAATATATTATACATTGAGTTTGCAAACCCAACAACAGTATTATATATCATTCATTAGAAAAAGGAAAGGATGTGCTGTGTCTGAAAGTCTGTCATTTTCCAATCGCCTGTTCTAATATATTGGACATGTTTTGCAGAATCAGCACAGACAGGTATGTTGTATGAAATATGATTTTGACAGTTGCATTGATCGTACCAAGGTTATGTCTATTAAATGGTCATCCAAGCTTCGTCAGGAGATGTATGGAGAGAGCGATGTGATCCCACTGGGTATTGCAGATATGGATTTTAAGGCAGCTCCGGCAGTGGCAAAAGCGATCCAGGACCGTGCAGCTCATGAGAATTACGGATATGGGTATCTTGCGGATGAATTTCTCATGGCCTGCGTTAACTGGCAGAAAAGACGTAATCACTGGGATATTAAAAAAGAATGGATCACATATACACCGGGATTAAATCTTCCACTTGTATTTGCCATTGAACTGTTCACGGATCCGGGAGATAACGTTATCATCCAATCTCCGGTTTATTATCCTTACTATGATTATGTTAATAAAACAGGACGTCATATTGTATACAATGCCCTTGTAAATAAAGACGGTTATTATGAGATGAATTTCGAGCAGTTGGAAATGCAGGCAAAAGATCCGAAAACAAAACTGATCCTGGTATGCAGCCCTCAAAATCCAAGTGGACGCCTTTGGACAAAAGAGGAGCTGACCCGCATGGGAAATATTTGTATTGATAATGGCGTGAAGGTTGTAGTAGATGAGATCCATTCAGATCTTATCCTGACAGACAGGGAATTTGTATCTTTTGCAACGATCAGTGATAAATTTGCACAGAACAGCATTATCTGCACGTCACCGTCTAAAAGCTTTAATGTAGCCGGACTGCTGGTATCTGATATCATTATTCCAAATGATGAGATGCGTGCAGCATTCCAGGAAAAAATGCAGCCATATTATTTATGGCCGGGTGCATTCGGCGCGGTAGCACAGATCGCAGCTTATAATGAAAGTGAGGAGTGGCTGGAAGAATTAAAAGAATATTTACGGGGTAATGCACAGTTTATAGCAGATTTTATCCAGGAACGGATGCCAAAGGTGAAATATCGTATTCCGGAAGCAACGTATCTTGGCTGGCTGGATTTCAGGGCTTATGGAATGACAGATCAGGAATTATGGGATTTTATGTGCCATAAAGCAAAAGTGGCAACAGATGATGGACCTAAATTTGGGCCTAATGGGGAAGCAGGCGGCTTTCAGCGTATTAATTTCTCATGCCCGAGAGCACAGCTTGAAGAGGCTTTGAACCGGATCGCAGAGGCACTTGATGCTTTATAAATGTAGGGAGGAGAAGAAAGAATGAATGATCCTGATATCCTTAAACTGGTAAAAGAGCAGGAAGATTACCTGATCAAAATGCGCAGATATTTTCATATGAACCCGGAACTGTCAAATAAGGAATTTGAAACACGCAAGACGATCATCAGTGAACTTGAAAAAATGGGAGTGGAGTACCGCCTGGCTGCCGGGACGGGGCTGGTAGCAATTATAAAAGGTGGAAAACCGGGAAAACATCATCTGCTCCGCTGCGATATGGACGCTCTTCCGGTAAAGGAAGATACTGATAATCTGATCCAGCCTAAAGCGTGTGTTTCCCAGAAACCTGGAGTATGCCATGCCTGCGGTCATGATGCACATATGGCTATGATGCTGACAACGATAAAAGTATTATCTCAGGTACGTGAACAATTAAAGGGTACAGTATATTGCTGCTTTGAAGAAGGGGAAGAAGCCCTTGATGGTTATCAGCATGTATTGGAACTGGTGAGTGAGTATCCAATTGATGACTGCTTTGCTCTTCATGTTTATAATGACATGCCGGCAGGAAAGATTAACCTGGTTTCCGGACCGAGAATGGCGGGGGCTGTTTGTTTTGGAGTACATGTGATCGGAAAAAGCGGACATGGTTCCAGACCGGATCTGGCAAAGAATCCTGTGATCCCGGCAAGCCATATTGTTTGTGAATTGGATTCAGCTTTACAAAATCAGATGAATGCCGAGGAAACACTTACCTTCAGTATCTGCGTACAGAAGGCTGGTGAGATCTGGAATGCGATCCCGGATGAGGCATTTTTCAGTGGAACTTCCCGGTATTTCAGCCGCCCAGCAGGAGAAAAGGTGCTGGCGTTGATCAAGAAGACCTGTACAAACGTGGCAGATGTACATGGATGCCGGGTGGAGTTTGAACCATATACAAAGGTTTTGATGGAGCCGGTCATTAATGATCAGGAAGTTGTAGAAGAAACAGCACAAAAACTGACACAGATGTGTGGTCCCCAGGTGTTAGGAGAACATGGCCTATGGTTTGCTTCTGAAACTTTTTGCAAGTATTTAAACAAATATCCTGGCGCATTGGGATTTTTGGGAATTGCAAATCCAGATCTGGGATCTGGCGCAGCCCATCATAACAGCCGTTTTGATGTGGATGAATCGGCATTACTGTTAGGAGTTTGTGCAGAACTGTCATTTGCACTTCGATGATTATTTTTACAGATATGTTCCTGAAAGCCTTTGCACTTAATTAAGTGAGAAGCTTTTGGGAGTACATACAAGAAAGAAGGGGATTTATGTATAATTTCATGCTGGCATTTTTGATCTGCTGTGTTTCTTATATTATAGGTGAAATGGTTTCTAATTTAACCAAAGCCTGGGTTCCGTCTGTTTTTGTAAGCGCTGTGGTCATGCTTTTGGGATACTGGACGGTATTTCCACACGATCTTGTTACCAATGCAGGATTGATCCCTTTTGGAAGTACTATCTGCTGCTACCTGCAGGTAGCCCATATGGGAACGATCATCAGTATAAAACAGCTGGCTGAACAGTGGAAAGTGATCGTTATCTGTATGTTCGGACTGGTGGGAATGACGGTACTTGCATTATTCCTTTGCCCGATGCTGATGGATAAGAGTTTTGTTATTGCAGGTCTTCCGCCTCTGACCGGTGGTGTAGTGGCAGCAACGATCATGCAGCAGGCAGCTGAGGCAAAGGGGCTAAAGGATGCAGCTGTATTTGCTATTGCCATGTACTGTATCCAGGGATTTGCAGGTTATCCTCTTACAGCGGTCTGCCTGCAGCTTGGTGGACGAAAGATGTTAAAGGAGTTCAGGGCAAATAAGGGGGCTGCATATCAGAATACAGGTGTGCAGCTGGATGAAGTAAATGGCACATTAAAGGCAGCGGCACATAAAAAGCTGCTTCCTCCGCTTCCTGCGAAATATAACAGCAATGTAATGATATTTGCAAAGCTGGCACTTACTGGATAGATCGCTACAATGCTTGCCAAGATACCTGTTCCATTTGTAGGCAGTATCAGTGGGCTGGTATGGGTGCTGATCTTATCCGTTATCCTTACTCATATAGGATTTTTAGACGAAGATTCCATGAATAAGTGCAACTCCTATGGTATCGTGATGTTTGCGATCATGATGTTTATTTATGACGGATTGAAAGACTGTACAATGGAAATGTTAGGAAATATCGTAGTACCAATGATACTGCTCATCGTGATCGGTGTTGCAGGAATGGCAGCTCTTGTATTTGTTATTTCAAAGGTCTTACATACAGGATTTGGTTTAAGCTTTGCAACCGCACTTACAGCACTTTATGGATTTCCTATGAACGCGATCATCACAGAGTCAACCTGTAATGCTCTGGCAGAAACAGAAGAAGAGAAGAAGTATCTGATGGGGCAGATGTTTGCGCCAATGATCGTAGGCGGGTTCGTTACAGTTATCATCACATCTGTTATGATAGCAGGTGTATTTGCCAATATGCTTTAATAAAAATGAAGTGATTTTGATGGGATTTTTTTCAGGGGATAGTGTTTGCTATCCCCTGTTTTTTTAATGTTGCGGTTCATGTGTCACATGATTTTTTGAACAACTTTTGCAATATGCACAACAATTATGACTATGGACGAAAACGGAAGTTCTGGTATAATTCATAATATAGATGGTACATGTGTGAGATATCAGGGTATTATCTTTGCAATCGATTTAGATAAAAACTTAAATATATAATGTTTAAAGGAGGAAGTTTCAATGAAATTATCATTCAGATGGTACGGAGAAGATGACAAGGTGACTCTGGAGAATATCCGCCAGATCCCGGGTATGCAGTCTATCGTAACTGCAGTTTACGATGTTCCTGTAGGTGAAGTATGGAGCCGCGAGAGCATTGCAAAGTTAAAAAAGCAGGTTGAGGACGCAGGACTTGGCTTTGATGTGATCGAGAGTATCCCTGTTCATGAGGATATCAAGCTGGGCAAGCCAACCAGAGATAAATACATTGAAAATTATTGCGAAAATATCCGCCGCGTTGCTGAAGCTGGTATTAAATGTATCTGCTACAACTTCATGCCTGTATTTGACTGGACAAGAACCCAGTTAGACCATGTACTGGCTGACGGATCTACTTCCCTGGTTTATTATCAGGAGCAGGTAGACGCTGTAAATCCTTTAAACAGTGACAGTGACTTAACTCTTCCAGGTTGGGATTCCAGCTACACAAGAGAAGGCTTAAAGGCAGTTGTTGCTGAGTACAACAACTTAAGCGAAGAAGATTTATGGAACAACTTACAGTACTTCTTGGAGAGAGTGATCCCGGTAGCTGCTGAGTGTGACGTAAACATGGCGATCCATGAGGATGATCCATGCTGGAGCATTTTCGGACTTCCAAGAATCATTACCTGCGAAGAGAACCTGGATCGTTTCTTAAAGCTGGTTGATGACAAGCACAATGGTATTACCCTGTGCACAGGTTCTTTAGGATGCTCCGGAAAGAACGATGTAGTAAAGATGGCAGCTAAGTATGCAGCAATGGGACGTATCCATTTTGCACACTTAAGAAACGTAGCTGTTCTGGATAATGGTTTCGAAGAGAGAGCACACCTTTCCAGCTGTGGTTCCCTTGATATGTTCGGAATCGTTAAGGCACTGGTAGATAACGGCTTTGACGGCTATGTAAGACCTGACCACGGACGTATGATCTGGGGTGAAACAGGACGCGCAGGATATGGTCTGTATGACAGAGCACTGGGCGCTACCTATCTGAATGGTTTATTTGAGGCTGTTGAGAAGATGAGCAAATAATTAACGGGCGGAAACCCATTAAAGACGCAGTTTCAGGCGGAAAAATCTGTCTGAGGCTGCGTTTTTTTATGTACTAGGAAATTCCGTTGGAACTCCCTAGTACACAAAAAGGCACGACCTGCCAACGATGCGCACTCGCGCGATGAGGAAGTTTGTCGCAAGCGACCGCGCTCGGCGCGAGAATGTGCCAA
>ENA-OQDL01001091-OQDL01001091.1-human-gut-metagenome-genome-assembly--contig:-NODE-1091-length-14644-cov-2.836330_pt1 | contig 14644 bp, 11 predicted proteins | sample MGYA00242782_ERZ504609 | MGnify/ENA primary metagenome ERZ504609 (study PRJEB26092, sample SAMD00036320) | human gut metagenome | host: Homo sapiens | study: EMG produced TPA metagenomics assembly of... | reverse complement strand
AGTTAAGAGCTAGTATCGGTCTGACCGGTAATAACGCCAATGTGGGACCTTATGACACACAATCATTGGCAGGTACCAAATATTGGTATAATTATGGTGGTGCACCGGCCTATGGATATGGTATCAACGGTATTACCAACACCTTGTTGACATGGGAAAAGACAAGAGAAATCAATGTCGGTCTGGACTTTGGATTTCTCAACAATCGCATCAGCGGTAGCATCGACTGGTACAACAAAGTTTCAAGAGACTTGCTAATGGAACAATTGACACCGCTGGAGCTGGGTTCTTCAACAGGAGCCATGATGAATAATGTAGGTAAAGTTAAGAATACAGGTGTCGAAATCTCATTAAGCACTGTGAACGTACAGACTAAGAACTTCTATTGGAGCACTACTTTCTCCTTTGCCAAAAACAAAAACGAGATACTGGAATTGAATGGCGGCAAAGAAGACTTAATAGCCAATAAATGGTTCATCGGCCAGCCTATCGACGTTATCTACGACTATGAATACGCCGGAGTTTGTACTGCCGAAGAAGCAAAAGCTTATGCCACAAACGATGCTATCAAGACTAAATTCATCGAAGGTGAAATGAAACTGAAAGACCAGCAGCAACCCGGTGAAGAGGGTTACGGGGTTATTGACGAAAACGATTTGGTTGTTTTAGGCCATGCATTACCGAAATGGACAGGTAGTGTTACTTCAAACATGACCTACAAGAACTTCGACTTCTCTTTCTCCATCTATACCAAACAAGGCGGTATGGTAGAGAGTCCGTTCATGGCCGAATTCACCAACTACAAAGACCGCGGACGTAACAAGCTGAAAATGGATTATTATATCCCCGCAGGTACTCCTGTGCTCAATGCCGATGGAAGCGGTTATACCCTAACAACAGAAGCTCACATGGGCGCATATCCTTATCCTACCAACACGGCCAACAACAACTATGGCGGCGGTATCGGTTGGGGTACCGACAAACAGACAACTTATGTAGGCAACTCTTACGTAAACAACTCTTTCGTTAAAATCAAAAACATCACTTTGGGTTACACATTCCCCAAAAGCTGGATGTCCAAGATTGGTGTAGACCACTTGCGTTTGTATGTCAATGTATTGAATCCGTTCACCTTTACAAGCTATAAAGGCTTTGATCCGGAATGGGCGGAGGCAGCCTTGAATGACGGAACAGGCGGACCGAGCTCACGTACATACCAAGTTGGAGTTAATTTAAAATTTTAATACCTGATAACCATGAAAAAAGCAATATATATCGCAACCTGCCTGTTAGGACTTACCATTAGCAGTTGCTCAGACTTTTTGGAACAAGACAACAGATCGGATGTTCCTTCAAATGAATTCTATAATACCAAAATCGGTTTCAACAGTTTGCTGAACAGTACATATTCTTCTCTAAGAAGTATTTACGGCGGAGCTCCCTGGGTATTCAGTGCAGGAACAGACTTGTTTGCAGGTGGTAAACAAGGCGTAGACGCCATTGGGCTATACGGTTCATCTTATAACTCTTCCGACAAAGACGTGCAAGAGTTTTATACAGAATGCTATAAAGGAATACAATTAGCCAATTCTGTTATATATTACGGTGAATCAACAGAAGATTCTTCTGTAAAACTGCAATATGTAGATGAAGCACGCTTTTTGAGAGCTTACTATTACTACTTACTGGTACAACACTTCGGTGGAGTAGCATTAAACAAAACGATGTTTGAATCTGCAGTAATGAACCATGCGCGTGAGAGTGCTGAAAACGTTTATCAGTTCGTTATAGATGAATTCTCTTACCTGGCATCCGACGACTCACAACTGTTGGAGCGTTCAGAAGCTACCGGAGATAACTTTGGACGTGCCAATAAACGTGCTGCTATGCATTTTCTTGCCAAAACTTATCTGGCAAGAGGCTATGAAACATTTGCCGACAGCAATGACTTCACCAATGCAGCCTTGTGTGCCGAGAAAGCCATAAACGGAGAAAAACCGACCATCGCTTTCAATGACGTATTCAGCATTAACAACGAAGAAAACGATGAAATTTTCTGGTCCGTACAGTACAGCAGCGCTACTTTGGAAGACTTGAGCAAAGACGGCAATATGCAACAATCGGTATTCGGAGTATACTTAGGCGGTGCCGAAGAAAAGAACAAGTACAACGCCGGTTATCTTGCTCCGACTGTTCATCTGCACAATTTGTTTACGAAAGGCGACAAGCGCTATGAAGGTACATTCATGCTGGAGTTGCATAAGTTTTACTATGATTACTACACGGCTCCAACCACTTCTCCTATTAAGTATTTCTATGCTCCCGGCTGGATGTCTGATACAGACATTGAAGCTTGGAAAAGAGAAAATCCGACTTTGCGCCAAAATGCAACAGTTATCAAAATGACCGAAATGAGTGAGGACAGAATAGGAAAATATGACAGCATATGCCGATAAGTGTACAGATGATTACGGAGTAGCTTGTATAAGAAAGTTCGATGACCCCACTTCTGCATTCTCCATGACTGGCAGCACGCACGACATCATCTTAGCACGTCTGGGAGAAACCTATCTAGTGGCCGCAGAAGCTTATGTAAAACTGGATCAACCCGACAAGGCAAAAATTAAGATTAATGAATTGCGCGAACGTGCTACAGAAGCCGGATATGACCTTTCGGTACAAGAAAGTGATTTGACCGGAGAACAAGGTATCGACTTTATTTTGGACGAACGTGCACGTGAGTTGGCAGGAGAATACCACCGCTGGATGGACTTGAAACGTACCGGACGCTTAATTCGATATGTTGCCAATGGCACTTATGACGGACAGGCATGTTTCGCTTACAATCACGATAACATTAAGGTTAATGACTTTGTAGGTAATGACGGTAATTACTAAAATACTCCGCCCCATCCCATTGGATGCCATCAACCGTAATAAAGAAACCGTAGAACAGAATCCCGGATTTTAATAAATTGCACTATGATGAAATTAAAGATATTCCTGATAGGTATTTTATTTCCTGCTGCTGTATTTGCACAGAAAGTACCTTCTTTAGATGCTTTGCTGGATGGAATACACCATTGGAACTTGTTGCATCCGGACCGTACGTATGCGCGTTATGCCGAAAAGGATTACGAGAAGATTGCCGACAACCTGATTGCATATCAAAATGAAGACGGCGGCTGGCTGAAAAACATGGATTGGGCAGGTGTACTGAACATAGATTCCATAAAAGCTGGTCTGAAAGACGAGCAAAAGCGGAGTACGCTTGATAATCGGAATACATTCTCGCAAATAGAGTATCTGGCGGATGTGTACACATTAACCAAAAAACAAAAATACAGAGCCGCTTCGGAAAAAGGCTTGCAATATCTGCTCTCCACACAAAAGAACAATGGCGGCTGGAGAGGCTGGGATGTAGATGCTGTTACCTTTAACGATGATGTTACCACCGGTACTTTGGAACTATTCAGAAACATACTGCAAGGAGACTCCAGCTTTTATGGCTGGACTCCGATATGCTAAAGCAATACAGAAGTCGTACGATAAAGGGCTTGCCGTAGTACTGAAGACACAATATGTGCAGAATGGCATTAAAACGGCATGGGCACAACAGTATGATAACGAAACTCTGGTTCCCGTAAAAGCCAGAACTTTTGAATTACCGGGATTAACAGCATGGGAAAGTACTGCAATTACCATCATTTCTTATGGGAATAAAAGAATCCATCAGAAAGAGGTTATTCAGGCTGTAGAAGCAGCTATAGCATGGTTCAATAACTCTAAAATAGAAGGTATTCGAATTGAACGTGTTCCACTGCAGGGAAAAGATATCATAAACAATGAATATCCTTACGACAATGTAGTGGTTAAAGATGAAACCGCTCCCGCTATCTGGAGCCGCTTTTATGAACTGTCTGACAACAGACCGTTTATGGCCAAACGCTCCGGTGAAAAGGTATGGAAACTGTCTGACGTAAACGCTGAAAGAAGAACCGGATATGACTGGTACGGTTATTGGCCGGTAGAAGCTTTAAAAATGTACAAGGAGTGGAAAAAACAATTTGAGCGTTAAAGAGTTCCAATGAGCTAAAAATACTTATATAAACACACTTCATAAATATAAATAAGAGGCTATCACCTCTTATTTATATTTATATTTATTTTTCTTGTTCTTCCTCTCCCCACAAATCCTTATCCGAAGGAGCCTTTTTTATATTCCAGGCTATTATCAAGCCAATAACCAGCAAGCATATCAAATATATAATCATAGACTTTGTTTAGTTTTCAAATAATTCAAATACAACAAGACTCCAATAGTTTATGTTCATTCTGAACACGAATAATGGTTTATTTCAGCACTTTATCCCGATACTCCGTGGGTGTCATTCCCTTTTTCTGCTTGAAACACTTACTGAAATAACGAGGGTCATTGATACCCACCATATAGGATATTTGCGTCATGGAATACTCACCGGTGGCTATCAACTGAGCTGCACGATTGATACGCATTTCCTTAATGAACTCGATAGGCGCCAGTCCGGTCAAGGTTTTCAACTTCTTGAAGAATACGGAACGGCTCACGGCAAGTTCCTGCACAAAATCATCTACAACCAAGTCACCGTTATCCATGTTCTTCTCCATCAGTTCTATAAGTTTATCCATAAACTTACGGTCGTTGGGAGACATTGCCGCAGATTTATCCGTTTGAGGATTATCCTGGACATTACCGATACTCTGTTCATCGGCAACAGCTGCAACCGCTCCTGCCTGCATCAAGTTCTGGCGGTACAAAGTTTGCAGTTTCTGCCGCTGGGCAAGCAAGTTCTTTACACGTGCTTTTAAATAGGTGGCGCTGAAAGGTTTGGTTATATAATCATCAGCACCGTACTCCAATCCTTCCAACTTACTTTCGATGGACGACTTCGCCGTAAGCAACACAATGGGAATATGGCTGGTAGTCATATCAGCACGCAATTCACGGGTCATGGCGATACCGTCTTTTTCCGGCATCATCACGTCGCTGATAATAATATCCGGCAGAAACTTCAACGCCTTATTCAGCCCCTCCATACCATTGGCAGCCTCTACAATGCGATACTCGGAAGCGAAGATGCTGCGCAGGAAAATACGCAGTTCGGAATTATCTTCTACCAGCAGCATCAAATCTTTGGATGCATCTCCACCGCCTTTTTCCTGAGAACCCGTTTCCGGTTGTGAAGACTGCGCATCTTCCGTATCCGCCGTTTGCCGGTGATAAGCCTCCAGACCAACTGTTATATCGTCCTGCATAAATTCCACCGATTCGTCATACTGCTCCTTGCCTTTCATAAAGTCTATCTTGAAGCAACTGCCTTCTCCCAACTTGCTATCTACCGTAATCAAAGCTTTGTGCATCTCCACCAGTTCTTTTACCAATGACAAACCGATGCCGGTGCTTGGATTGAACAAATTACGGTCTACCAGATTCTCAAAACGGACAAAAATAGATTTCTTCTTGTTCTCGGCAATGCCGATGCCCTGGTCCTGCACGCCAATAGAAACGGTTTCCTCGTCCTCATGGATAAAAACCTTTATCATTTTTCCATTCGGAGTATATTTGAAAGCATTGGAGAGCAAGTTGAAAATAATCTTTTCATATTTATCGACATCCACCCACAGATAAAGTTCGGGCTTTTCCGTCTCGAACAAGAAGTCAATGTGATGCTCCTCGGCCACTGAATCGAAATTCTCCATTATCTTGCGGGTAAAGGCCACTACATTGACACGCTGCACCTGCATCTTCATCTTTTTGTTCTGAATCTTACGGAAGTCGAGTATCTGATTGATGAGACGCAACATACGATTTGTGTTGCGCTCCACAACCTGTAGCTGTTCACGGGCATCCGCCGGCAGTTGCGTATGCTCCAGCACGTATTCCACCGGACCTGAAATCAGGGTTAAAGGAGTACGCAGTTCATGGGAAATATCTGTAAAGAAACGCAATTTCATATCTGTCATATGCTGTTCCACAACAACTTCGTGCTTCAGACGATAAATCGTAAACAAGATATAAACAGCCGTTATTATAATCAACAGAACAAACAGGACATACAGGAAATAGGCAAAAGGAGTCTCCCAAAAGGAAGGAAGCACTTCAATATCAAGCAAGCGCATGTTATCCGTCCATACTCCATCGGCATTGGTGGCACGTACCTTAAACACATAATGCCCTTTGGGCAGGTTGGTATAGGTGGCGGTACGCTGCTTGCCGACATAGTTCCAAGATTTCTCAAATCCCTCCAGAATATAGGCATACTGTATTCCGGCAGGTTTCCGTATAGTCAAGTGCGGCAAAAACGAATCGTGAAAATGTTTTCCTCGTGCGAGAGTTTCAATTCACGGGTATCATCCAAACTCTCTTTCAATATATTTTTTTCATCCGGCACAACGTCTTCATTGGCTATAAGCAATTTGGAAAACACTAACGGCGGTACATATGTGCTCTTCCTGATAGAATCGGGATTGAACAGTAAGACGCCGTTGCTCGTACCAAACAGCAAGTCTCCCCACGAAGTATAGGCCGATGCCGCTTCGCTGAAGCGGACATGAGGCGAGACATGACCGTCTGCATAGTTTTCAAAACGTTCTTCTTCAGGAATAAATTTGCTGATGCCGTTCTCCGTACTCATCCAAAGATTGCCCTTATTATCCTCACGTATGGAGAGCAATATATCCGAAGGCAATCCCTCGGCCACGCCATACGACTTGAATATTGCGTCGCCGGCAGCATCTATAGTCTGCAACTTATTCAACCCGCCGCCGAAAGTAACCAGATAAAGTTCGTTCTTCCGGGTAGACAGAATATAGTGCACATCGTTATTACTCAAGCTGTTTACATCGTTCTGCACACGTACATAGTGATGAAACACTGCATCTTCGGGCTTCTTAAAATCACTGTTTACCATTAATGCGCCGACTGTAGTGGCAATCCATATATTTCCGCGATGGTCACCTGTAACGAAGCGTACTTTATGGCAATTATCTATAGGGAAACCTTTCAGGTTGTTACGGTGGTTAACAAATATCTCCCGTCCGCCACGGTTATGGGTGAGGTAGTTGATTCCTCCTCCAAAAGTGGCAACCCAGATACGTCCTTTCACGTCCTCATAGACACAATATACATTGTTGTCACTCAGGCTGTAGATATCATCCCTACTATGGCAATAGCGGGTCAGTTTATAATGTCCTCCACCCTGAGGCCGGGCTTTTACCAATCCCTCACCCTTGGTGGCAATCCAAATGTTGTGCTTACTGTCTTGAAATATGCAATAAGTATTTCCCTTTAACGGTATCCCCGCATGTGATATCGTACCTGTCTCCGTGAAGTATCCCAGTTCCGTGCGATTCTTATCGTAAATCCTTATTTTGCCGTCTTTCAGTCCCACCCAAAGATTATGCTCCGTGTCTTCGCAAAGAGCACGCACCTCATTGCTCAATGATTCATACCGATGAGGTTCCGGCGTCATCATACTGAAAAAGGAAGAGCGGAAAGTGATTTTCTCCAGTCCCTTGGAATGGGTGCACATCCACAGATTGCCTTGCCTGTCGGAAAAAGCAGAATGGATTTTATTGGAAAAACGCCAGTCGGTATCCGAAAAGCCGTTATAGAAGGGACGCAGGCAATTAGCAGCCTTATCGAAACGCGAAAAACCTCCGCCATAGGGATGCACCCAAACAGAACCGAAAATATCTTCGTGCACGTGAAAAGCCGGACGGGAACGGTCGGTAGATGTAGGCTCTACCGGGATTACTTCCGTTTTCAGCACTTTTGTCCTCGCATTAAAATGTGCAACGGTTCCCGCAATATCCTGCCCGAACCATACTTCCGAGTTTCTGTCTATATAAATGGAGTGAACAGGAGCACCCGGCAGACGGGAAGCCGGATAATGAACAGTTGTCTTAGCGGACGCATTGTAAGTAAAAAAGCCGTCTGTCTCTGTAACCATTATCAGATTATGTTCGTCAATCTTTCCTACAGCCACGATATGTGAGGCACAAGGCAACTGCAATAACAGAAACCGGCCGTTTTTCTTCTGATAACGCCATACGCGTCCGCTATCCGACCCGAAAAAGATTTCATTTCCACATTCCTGGGCTGTATAAAAAATTTGGCCGCCTTTCTCTTTCTTCAATGTTTTCTCTACGAAAAAAGGACGTAAGGGCACCACTTCCGGCAGCAAGCATCCCCAGCCCGTTGTCAGTCAGCATCCACTCATTTCCGGAAGCATCCTCATAAACATCATATACGCGTGCGGCCGGGAACAAACCGTTATCAGCTGAATACATCTCTGGCGAAAGGCGAAAACTCTCCGGATCGGTCTTGAGGCGGATAGCCCCTTCTTCCTCCGAAAGCAACCAGACCGAACCGCAAGGCAATACCTTGATTGAAGTTACCACAAACCGGCTTCCTTCTTCTTTCATGGCAGGAACATGTTCAAATACTTCGGTACGGGGATTAAAACGCCAAGCCTGATTGTCGTAAGTGAGCAGCCACAGAAAGCCGTACCGGTCTTCATACATATAGTCCACCCGGTTGTTTGTCAGGTTAATGCGGTTATCAAACTTTGCCTTATAAGTCTTGAAATCATACCCATCGAATTTATTGATGCCATCCCAAGTGGCAAACCACATATTTCCCTTTCTGTCTTGCAGAATACTCATGACAGTATTCTGCGAAAGTCCCTCTTCGGACGAATAATGGGTAAAGACACACTCCGGCTGTGCTCCGGACGGTAACGCAAATACAAACAATAAGCCTATGACCAGATATAGAAGTTTTCTCATAACATATTCGTTCTGTGGGGTAAAGATACGCATTTCGCCGAAAATATCGTATATTTGTCATTATTTTAAATACCACTATGAAACCAAGCGTTATACTTTATGCTGTTTTCCTTACCGTAAGTCTGGGTATAAAGGCTCAACAAGCTGATACGGTAAGTTATGAAGTGACAAAAAACATGCCCGTTTTCTACGAGCAACTGAAACAGCAACTTACCTATCCCGCAGCATGGGGAAAGTCTACCACAAAAGACTTTGGGAAATGGAGAATCGAAACACGAAATATAGTGATGGAGTGCATGCAGAATCTGCCTCCTGCTCCCGCGAAATACGATATGTCTGTCGTCGGAACAGAGCAGCGGTCGGGATATGAAGCCCGCAAGATATGGTTTAATGTTTCGGAATGGTCCCGCATACCGGCTTATCTATTGGTTCCTGACGGAAAAGGGCCTTTTCCGGCTGTGATAATGCTGCACGATCATGGAGCACACTTTTCCATCGGCAAAGAGAAAATGGTATGTCCTTTCGGAGTCTCTCCGGAAATATCGGCTGATGCCGAAGATTGGGTGGTCCGTTGTTATGACGGACAATATACCGGAGATTACTTTGCACAAAACGGTTACGTAGTACTGTCTATCGACGCCCTGTTTTGGGGAGAACGCGGACGAAAGGAAGGAGTAAGTTACGACGGACAGCAGGCACTGGCTTCCAATTTCATGCAAATGGGGGCATCCTGGGGGGCTTTTATCAACATGGATGATGTGCGTAGTGCCGAGTTTCTGGCTTCACTGCCAATGGTAGATAAAAACAGGGTCGGTTGTTTGGGATTCTCTATGGGTGCCTACCGTTCCTGGATGCTGGCTGCGCTGACTGATTGTGTAAAAGCATCCGCTTCCATCTGCTGGATGAATACCACAGAGCATCTGATGACGCTGACTAATAATCAGAATAAGGGCGGTTCCGCTTACTCCATGCTTATTCCAAACTTAAGGCGTTATCTGGATTATCCGCATACAGCAAGTATTGCATGTCCTAAACCCGCCCTTTTCTTCAATGGAAGCAAAGATAAGTTATTCCCGATAGAAGGAGTAAGAGATGCGTATCAAACAATGCGAACAGTATGGGACAGTCAACATGCCGGTGACAGGCTTGTGACTAAGATATGGGATGAGAAGCATTTCTTTAACAAGGAGATGCAGGAAGAAGTATTGGAGTTCTTTAATAAAGAAATGAGAAATAAAGATTAACGGTCAGTGATAACCTTATTAATAACAATCACTGACCGTTAACGGCCAATCGCTATTTCAGGTGTCTTTTTATCCAAAGTAAATGCCCATACTCCGTAGCTTCAGATGTCCAGTGTTCGTTAATAGGAGTGATTAGCGCTTCTTTTGGGCAATTCAACACATTATATACGATATAACTGGTAGTGGGCGGACAAGTATCATCATTGTATCCCCAAGTCATGTAAGTAGGAATTTTTATCCGGCGGGCAAAGTTTACTACATCATAATAAGCCATTGTATTCAGCTTATCGGCAGTATCCATACCTGCTACACGGAAGAAATGCGGATAACCTCCCGCTCTGCCAGCCTTATAGCCTGCCATATCGCTTAAAGCCGGATGATTGGCTACACACGCTGTTACCCGTGTATCCAGTCCGGCGGTAATCAATGCCAAAGCACCTCCCTGGCTACCCCCTTGCACAATGACATTCTTACCGTCCCATTCGGGTAAAGAAGTTAGAAAGTCAATACTGCGGACACATGCCAGATAAACGCGTCTCATGTAATAATTATCCTTATTATCCAGTCCGTTTGATAAATACCCGTTCTCTCTGCCGTTGAACGCATTACTGATTTCCTTGAACTCCGCTTCGGACATCTCCGGATTGAGTCCATGTATCTCCATCTCAAAACGGATACATCCCTGCTCTGCATAGTATTTATGACGAAGAGGGGCTTTGATGGTTTTGATTCCTGCACCCGGCGGACAAAGCACTACCGGGCAAGCACCTTTCTGCATATTCCGGGGACAGGTTAAATAGCCGTAAATACTTTGTCCCCGATTGTTCAACTGTAGTTTAACCAAGTAACAGTCTATCTTGTCGGTAGAATACTTTTCAACCCGCTCTTTCGTATACAACAAAGGGAAAGTTGCAATTTCAGACTTACTCTTATCCCAGAATTCATCGAAATCGGCAGGCATCTTCGTATAAGGTTGAAGTTTATCGGGCGAGAAACCTACTTTTACATGATGTTTATAAGTTTTTCCAGCGATAGTAGCCTGTAAACGGCAATCCCGGAATCCGGGTTGCTTCATTGTGCCGATAGTAACAACGGCTCTACCATTCTTCAACGTAACAGAGCCTTTCGTATCCGAAGGCATCATGTCATCTCCAAGTTCATAACAGACAGTTACACCATCCTGCGGGATGCCGTATTTATAGAATTGTACTTCTACGGTAGCTTTCTCCCCTGTCTGATAGAGCCAATCGGCATGATTGGGTACGGTAACCCAAAGTACATCGCTCCTGTAAGGATAATTTTCCGCACTGGCAGTCAATGCCAAACCCAATAGCAGAGTAAGAACACCCAATATTGTTTTATTCTTTACCATATCAGAATTGTTTTATCAATCAACGTTTAATGTTTACCAATGCATTGCCGTTAGCAATCGGATTCCAACCGTCAGTACCGGCAAGAACGGACTCTATTTCATATCCTTCCGTATCTTTCAACTGATGGGAGAAAGCAGCGCGTGCTTTAGGATTAGCACCCGGGCCATAGCTGTCATACTCTGCATAGAAAACGGTTTTCTCAGCATCTTTCTTATTCCAGTTATGCCAACCGACCGGAAGGATATGCTTTCCTAAATCGCAATGAATGAACACAGCCTGGGCAAAAGGACGCCACGGACGGGACAAATAAACATTCTTCACGTTGGCATCCGCAGTTAATTTGCAGTCATAAAATACATAGCCGTATTTCTGTCCTTCATCGGTAGAAGGAGCCGTGACATACCCGTCACGTTTACTATGAATATGGCAACGGTTGAATACCGCCGTAGACCAACCGAATATAAAATCGACCGTACCCTCTATATAACAATCTTCATAATACTGCCTCACTCCCTTCCCATACGTATAGAGTGTATCTTGAAATCCGAGAAAACGGCAGTTCTTGAAATAAGCACGGTCGGCACTGACAAAACAGGCAACAGCCTGCCCTACCGGACCGGATGTATTCTCGAACGTGATATTCTCCACATAAAAATCGGGCGCATAGATATAACAGGAAGATGAACCGGACGTACCTTTGTTCTCTCCAAAGAGATTCTGTTTATTGGCATAGTCGTCATAGGATATGACAGCTCCTTCCTGTCCTATCAAAGAGATATTAATCTTACTTTCGGGCACAATCAGTTTTTCTTTATATACGCCTTTACGCACCAATATCGTGGTGCGTACATTTTTACGGAAATCGGGTACGGCATTAATAGCTTCCTGTACAGTAAAGAAATCGCCACTGCCATCCTGAGCTACCACGAAATCATAATGGCGGACATATTTTGCCAATTCCGGCACTTCTTTGGCAATGGCATCTACTGTAATACCGGCTATGACACGTGCACCGTATATGTTGAGGTGAGTATTGTCTTCACGGCCTTTAGGCATGGCAGCAATTGTGTTGGCGGGCACCCACATAAAGAGTTTCTTCGATTCTTTCGGTCCCAAGCCTTCTACCAAATCGTGGGTGAGTTTATTCATATCAATAAAAGGAACATTCAACTCCTTTGCTACATTGCGCGGAGAATCCAGATACGCTCCGTGCGTATCAATCAGTTTGTCTCCTTCCACCACATTATTTCCCTGAGAAGCGTCTTGTTTTGGCATCAGGATTGATTCCCTTGCGAATATTCATCCTGAAGAATAGCTTCCGCTACGGCTTTATTATCGGCCGTACCAAAGTTACGGCGCACAATAGAGTTGAACAGAACAGGAATACCGCCTTTCGCACGAGTCTCATTAACAAACTTACGCAGGTTGCATCAAAGGTTGTTCCCGGGTCTGTATGGCGGTCGGCTTTGGGCATTTTCGTCATTGTGCCCGAACTGAATAAAAACATAATCACCTTTCTTTATCAGTGAAAGCACTTTGTCCCAGCGCCCCTCATCGATAAAACTCTTGGAACTGCGTCCGTTCATGGCATGATTATCCACCCGTATGTCTTCAGAAAAGAAACCGGGCAGGACATGCCCCCACCCTCTTTCGGGATTACCGCCCACCAACGACTTATTTGACATCGTAGAATCACCAATCATAAAAATAGTAATTACCGGCTTATCGGCCTTGAAAGCGGAACACAAGAAAAAAGCTGTCAATAACAAAATCAATTTACTTTTCATGGTTTTTCAAACTTATTATTTATCGCTATATTTGTATCAGTAAAATTATCATTCACACAATGAAAAGAACAAGAAGCAATGCATTCATTCTCGAAAACGAGAAAGCATGGGAACCCGCCGGAGAAGGCGTTGTTCGTCAGATTTTGGGATACGACGGTCAGGTAATGCTCGTCAAGGTTAAATTTGAACAAGGTGCAGTAGGTACACCGCATACCCATTATCATACTCAAACAACTTATGTGGCAAGCGGTAAATTTGAATTCACGGTTAACGGTGAAAAACAAATCGTATCGGCTGGCGACGGTGTTTATATCGAACCGGATGCCGAACATGGATGCACTTGTCTGGAAGCCGGTATATTAATCGACTGCTTCAGTCCTATGAGAGCGGATTTTCTGAAACCGTAAGATAAACTTACGGTTTCCATTCACTGCATATCTTGAAAAGATAATCCGGTTCCTCATATTTTGCAACATCCTTCCGGGTCAGTTGCTTTACCCATTTTACCCGATTTGTATTATCAGCCCCCTCTCCCGTATTACCATATTCAGCATAACGGGCTGTTTTTTCATTCTCCGGATTACGCCAATTATCCCATCCTGCCGGACAGATATGTTTACCCATCTCGCAGTTAATGAACACTGTAGCTGCATAGGGACGCCACGGACGCCCCAAATAAACCTTATCAACGTCCGGCGCGGCAGTCAGCTTACAGTTCTTAAAAACATATCCCACTTCAATGTCTTTCGGAGTGGAAGCTGCCGTGATGTACGAATTGGCTTTACTATGAATCGTGCAATTATGGAACAATGCCGTAGAAGGACCGAAAATAAAATCGGTAGTACCTTCAATATAACAATTCAGGAAACAGAGACGAGTACCTTTTGCACCGGTGTAAATAGTATCCTGATTGCCCAAAAAGCGACAATTGATAAAGACCAAGCGGTCACCTTCCGTATGAAGCGCAACTGCCTGCCCCAGCCGTGCAGCATTATTCTCTATCGTCAAGTTCTTAAAAGTGATGGAACTTCCTTCCACTTTCAAAGTATAGGTACGGAAAGTTCCCATCTTATTTATATTGGCATGATCATCGTAGGTGATAATCGTATTTTCTACATTTTCACCGATGAAATCGACGTTTTCCAACCAAGAAGGTAAGAATAACCTTTTCCTTATATACACCCTTTTTAACCAAAAGCCGTCACCTTATAATCCATAAAGGCGCGGATACCCTCCATTGCTTCGGTCAGCGTACGGTAATCTCCCGTGCCGTCACGGGCTACAACAATCGTATCTTTCCACTGCTGCGCCGCGGATAACGAACCGACCCCCGCAAAGCAGGGCTATTATAAAACTACACAGTGCTTTCATAGTTACTTCGCTATCATTTCCGGTTAACAATCACTTTCAC
>ENA-OQDL01001088-OQDL01001088.1-human-gut-metagenome-genome-assembly--contig:-NODE-1088-length-14660-cov-3.557490_pt1 | contig 14660 bp, 15 predicted proteins | sample MGYA00242782_ERZ504609 | MGnify/ENA primary metagenome ERZ504609 (study PRJEB26092, sample SAMD00036320) | human gut metagenome | host: Homo sapiens | study: EMG produced TPA metagenomics assembly of... | reverse complement strand
CCGTATGATACATGGGAAAAAATGAGGCGGCCATGAAAAAGGCTGTAAAAGATTGATCCATTTTGGAGAGGATACATTTCCCGGTGTATCAATGTCAGTCTATGTACCAGCCGGTCCAATGTATTGTCAGCAGAAGGAAGGAAGATGCTCGCGAAAGATTTCCCGGAGATCCGGACGATCGCCAGTAATTATTTCACCGGTGAGTTTGCGTATGTGCGGAATTGAAGTTGCAAAGGATGGGAATTGTAGAACAGCCGCGTATCATCTCCGGTGCAATTATCGATAATTATATGAAGATGGCGGCACTGTCGGAATTAAATATGCATTTTGTGAACAGTCATTTTATTCATCCGGATGATCTTCTGGACGAAGACCGCGGTGCGGCGCTTGGCTGGGAAAAGATGAAGGGCAACCTCGCTGATTATATGGACTGGCTGGTGGATTCGGCACCGTCCTTGAGACAACTCACCGGTTCAGAACTATCCGGTGCGATCCAGCGTTATGGAGCGGTTACATTCACAAAGACAGTGACAGAGCGGTCTATAGAATTGAAGCTTAAAACTTCTATGATGAAGCATATTTTATGGTGAGGATCAATGAAGGAACACCAGGTGAAGTTTCAGGAGGAAAACTTACACATCTGACAGGAAATCTCTATCTGCTTCAGGCAAAGAAACCAACAGTAACTATTGAGAAATTAGAAGATTGAAATACAAAGCGGTAACACGCGACAGATAAGGAGTTAATTGTGAGAATCTGTCTCATATTGGAGGGGTGTTATCCCTACATATTTGGAGGTGTATCCACCTGGATGCACCAGTATATCAATGAAATGAAAGAGCATGAGTTTGTTCTGTGGGTGATTGGGGCAAATGCGAAGGATAAAGGGAAATTTGTCTACGAGCTTCCGAAAAATGTTGTAGAAGTTCACGAGGTCTTTCTGGATGACGCTTTGCGACTAAAGGATTCTGGAAAAATGCTTCATGCCTTTACAGAGGAAGAGACGAACAGCCTGAAAGAGCTGATGCTGTGTAGACGCCCGAATTGGGAAATCTTGTTTCGGCTCTATCATGACCAGAAGCTGAATCCTATGTCTTTTTTAAGAAGTGAGGAATTCCTGAATATATTGACGGAGTGCTGTATAAAAGATTATCCATATACTCCGTTTGCGGATGCATTTCACACAATGCGTTCTATGCTGCTTCCGGTCCTTTATCTAATGGGAAGTGAAGTGCCCAAGGCAGATGTCTATCATGCAATCTGTACAGGATATGGCGGACTTCTTGCATGCCTGGGCGGGCATGTTTATAAGAAGAAAGTGCTGCTGACAGAGCATGGAATATACACAAGAGAGCGTGAAGAAGAGATCATTCGTGCAAAATGGGTACAGCCGGCATTTAAAAAGCAGTGGATTTCTTTCTTCTATATGCTGTCGGATATTATTTATACGAGAGCGTTTCTAGTCTCAGCATTATTTACCAATGCCATGCATGCACAGATCCAGATGGGATGTGACAAGGGGAAATGTCGTGTCGTTGAGAACGGAATCAACTATGAAAGGCTTTCCCCTATTCCATTGAAAGAGGAAGACGGATGGGTTGACATCGGTGCGATCGTGCGTCTGGCACCGATCAAGGATATCAAGACGATGATCTATGCGTTTTATGAGCTTTGCACGACAAGAGAGCATGTGCGTCTCCATATTATGGGAGGCGTCGATGATGAGGAGTATGCGCAGGAGTGCTATGCGCTGGTCGATCAGCTTCATCTGGAAAATGTGATCTTTACAGGACGAGTGGATATCATCTCTTATATGGAGAAGCTGGACTTTACAATTTTGACGAGTATATCGGAAGGACAGCCGCTGTCTGTTTTAGAATCATTTGCTGCAAGGCGGCCTTGTGTGACTACAGATGTAGGATGCTGCAGGGAACTTCTGAATGGTAACGAGGAGGATCGATACGGAAAAGCAGGCTATTGTGTTCCACCGATGTATCGAGAGGGGCTCGCACAGGCAATGGATCGGATGTGCGCTTCCAGAGCTCGGAGACTCCGCATGGGGGAGAATGCACAGAAACGAGTGAAAGCATATTATCGAAAAGAAGAAATGATTGAAAAGTACCGGAAGATGTATCAGGAGGTGGAAGAGGCAGATGGCCGGAATCGGATTTGAGTTAAAAAAATTATTCCAGAAGCGCGGACTTGCAGCAACGGCAAAAGCGTATGGGTATGCAGGAGTGATCTGTACAGGTCCGATGCTGCTTGGTATCGTGCTGTTGGTAGGAATCGCTTTTATCTGCGATCATACCGGTGCGACGAGACATAACCGGGAACTTCTGAACTGTATGATTACTTACACACTTCTCGCTTCGCTGACTGTGACCAGTTTCTTCTCTATGGTCGTGACGAGATATATTGCGGATATGCTGTATGAAGAACGCCACGAGGCGGTGCTTTCTTCTTTCTGGGGTTCAACAGCGCTCCTGCTTGTAGTCGGCGGAATCATGTATGGGATTTTTCTTCTGTTTTCAGGAATCAATCTGATCGATCAGTTTTTGTGCCTGGAGTTTTTCGGAGAATTGATCGTCACCTGGAATGCAATGAGTTATCTGACAGCGATCAAGGATTACAAAGGGATTCTTATTTCATTTATTACAGCGGTAGCGGTATCATTGTTGGTCGGATTCCTATTGATCCTGATTGGGATTCCACATGTAGAGGCGTTGATGATCGCAGTTACGATCGGTTATGGAATCATGCTGCTTTGGGATGTGACGCTGTTGTACCGTTATTTTCCGCAGAGAGAGATCAGTGCATTTTTCTTTTTACGCTGGGTGGATCAGTTCCTTCCGCTTGCGTTTACAGGCTTGTTCACAAACATCGGACTATTTGCACATCTTGTTATCATGTGGTGCGGACCGATCAGTGTACATGTTCAGGGATTATTTTATGGTGCACCGTATCATGATGTACCTGCGATGATTGCCTATTTGACGATTCTTATTACAACCGTTAATTTCGTTGTATCTGTGGAAGTGAATTTCTATCCGAAATATCGGAATTATTATAGTTTGTTTAATGACAAGGGAGAAATCAAGGATATCCTGCAGGCGGGAAATGAGATGAGAAAGGTCTTAAACATGGAGCTGAAATATACGGCGTTAAAGCAGCTACTTACAACGGCACTGGCTATTTCGATCGGACAGCTGCTTTTGACATATCTTCCGCTTGGATTTAATGATCTTATGGAAGGATATTTTAGGACACTCTGTGTCGGCTATGGACTCTATGCAATTGCTAACACAATGATGCTGATCTTACTTTATTTTACAGATTACAAGGGAGCATTATTTGCAACAGGAATGTTTGCCGCATGTACGACGACATTTACCTGTGTGTCTTTATTCTTCCCACAGGTGTATTATGGGTTTGGATTTTTACTGGGAAGTGCAGTGTTCTTTTTGATCTGTACACTGCGTCTTGGATATTTTATAAAAAAACTTCCGTATTATATTTTGAGCGTACAGCCGAATTGTGGCAGAGGATAAAACAGGTTTCTTCACACGGCTTGGATGCTTTTTTGGAAGAGAAAATAGAGAGGGGAGATAAGCTTGAAAAAATATAAATTACTTGCGTTGGGATGTGCCCTTTTATTAGGAATGTCCTGTTGCCTGACGGATGTACCACCCCGGAGAAAACAGGGGATACTTCAAAGAAACAGACAGAACAACAGGAAGAGTAAAAAAGGCAGAGACACGGATATCAACGACGTTCACCTCAGGGATAAGGATAGTCTCTATGAAAATGATGACGAGGCAAGTGTTGTGACGATGTATCTCACCGTTTCCCGTGGAAATTCTTCAGAGGGAACGGCTCATACCTGGAAGGAGATTAACAGTTATTCGGCCTATGATTATGACAAGATGGGAGTAGAACGTTACCAGACAGCGGCGCTTCTTCAGGTTGGTGATGAGTCAGGTCCGCAGAGCGGGGAGGTTGGATATGGTGAAAATGTGCCGAATGCTACCGTGCAGATCAGAGGACAGACATCGAGCCGTAATTCGCAGAAAAACTATAAGATTGAGCTGAAGAAGAATAAGGGAACCTGGCGTGGACAGCGCACGATCAATCTGAATAAACATCAGACAGATGGAATGCGTTTCCGTAATAAGCTGTCCTACGATCTTCTGAAAGGGATACCGCAGCTGATGTCACTTAGAACTCAGTTCGTACATTTATATGTAAGAGATCTTACCGAAGGAAACAGCGCAGAGTTTCAGGATTATGGATTGTACACACAGGTAGAACAGCTGAACAAGACAGGAATGGAGAATCACGGAATGGACTCGAAAGGACAGTTATATAAAATCAATTCGTTTGAGTTTTTCCGTTATGAAGATGTGATAAAAAAAGAAGACGATCCGACCTATGACCAGAAAGCCTTTGAAAAGCTTCTGGAGATCAAAGGAGATTCAGATCATACGAAACTGATTCAAATGCTGACAGATCTGAATGATACTTCTCAACCGATTGAGGATATCCTGGATCAATATTTTGACAGAGAAAATCTGACGTACTGGATGGCGTATCAGATACTGACCGGAAATGTAGATACACAGAATCGTAATACATATTTATATAGTCCACAGAATTCGGACACATGGTATCTGATCGCGTGGGATAATGACGGCTCTTTCATGAGAACCGAATACAACATTCAGAATCGTTTCGATCAGGGAAGTTGGGAATGTGGAGTCAGCAATTACTGGGAAAAATGTTCTTTTTCAAAGATGTCTGCAGTCCGAGGATTTCCGTGAGGAACTTGACGCGGCGATCCAGGATCTGAGATCCTATCTCAGTGTGGATCGGATCAGTAGTATGATAGAGGAATATCGTACAGTTACTCAGAAGTATTTAAATCAGATGCCGGACCAGATGTATGCACCGTTGACTGAAGCGAAGTATGAAAACAAATTGCATCGGCAATCCCTTCAGAGGTAGAACAAAATTATGAACTTTATAAGGAGAGCCTGGAAAAGCCAATGCCGTTTTATATCGGAAAAACCGGTGATCAAGGGAAATATTTTGAAGTTCAAACTGGGACGCATCGTATGACTTTGATGCAGAGACGATCACTTACACAGTTGAACTGGCAAAAGATTATAAGTTTAATGAGATTGTATTTCGTAAGGATAATATTCAAATTCCGGAAGCGGAGACTACAGTTCCGGCAGATGGTCAGTATTTTGTGCGTATCCGTGCGACAAATACATCTGGACAGACGCAGGATGCTTTTGATTATTATGTAACAGACGCTGGAAAGAATTATGGTATGAAATGTTTCTACATTACAGGCGGCCAAAATGTTGAGGAAGATATTTATGAGGAATGATTTATCAAAAGAACGCTTCCGTAATGAATGGAAATATCTGATCAGTACCAGTGAGAAAGAATTGCTGGAGCTGAGGATGAAGCATTTGCTGAAAAAGGATCCAAATGCAAAGAGAAATGGTTATATGATCCGCAGCCTCTATTTTGAAGATTATTTCAACAGCGCTTATGCGGAAAAGGAATCTGGTGTCCTGATGCGAAAAAAATACAGGATTCGTATTTATGATTGTAGTGACCGTTCGATCAAGCTGGAGCGGAAGAAGAAATTCGGAAGTTATATTTATAAAGAAAGTGCTCCGCTGACAAAGGAAGAATTCTATAAGATCCTTGATGGAGATTATAAATTTTTGTTAAGTAGTCCGTATTCATTGTGCAGAGAATTTTATGTGGAATGTGTCAGCAATCTCATGCGTCCACGCACGATCGTTGACTATGACCGTGTACCGTGGATCATGGATGAGGGGACAGTCAGGATTACATTTGACAGTGATGTGAGGGCTGCGGTCGGAAGTTATGACATCTTTGATCCGTCCCTTCCGACACTTCCGGTGCTTGAACCGGGGAAACTGGTTATGGAAGTGAAATTCACAGAGATGCTTCCACAGATCGTGCGTGACTTGCTTCCACCAAATGCACAAGAATTCACAGCAGTATCAAAATATGTACTCTGTTATGAAAAATCGCAGTATTTGCATGGATTTGAATATTGGAATGAAACACAGGAGAGAAAACTATTATGAGTATACAAGATATGATTAAGAAGTCGGTGCTGGAATCCGGCGTATTTGACAGCTTTAATGCACCGAAGATGGCAATTTCGCTGATCGTGGCGTTGCTTCTCGGAGCAGTGATCTATATGGTTTACAGCAAGTTTTATGTAGGGGTGATCTTCTCTCGGAGCTTTGCAGTTACGTTGGTCGGCATGACACTTCTCACTTGCATGGTTACTCTGGCAATCAGTACGAATATCGTGATTTCCCTTGGTATGGTCGGTGCATTGTCTATCGTACGTTTCCGTACGGCGGTGAAGGATCCGATGGATCTGCTCTATCTTTTCTGGGCAATCACGACAGGTATCACGACTGGAGCGGGAATGTATCCGTTGGCACTGATTGCAGCAGCGGTTATGATCATTATGATTTATCTGTTTTATCATAAGCAGCAGAAAGGCAGAATCTATATTGCCGTGATCCATTATCAGGGAGATGAAGCCGGTGATGAGATCATCCGTAGCTTTGGCAGAATGAAATACTTCATAAAGTCAAAGACGATGCGTGGGGAGAAAACAGAGATGGCAGTTGAGGTATTCTGTCGGCAGAATGATCTCGATTTCACAGAGAAGATCCGGAAGATCACAAATGTAGAAGATATTACATTGATCCAGTATAATGGAGAGTATCACGGATAAAATGAAAAGATTATAACTGGTTGATTCATTAAGAATATATATTCCCTTTTGTGGACAGAATGGATGGAAGTGCAATCCGGTCACTGAAACATCCAGATGCTGAGACGATCCCGATTGTTGCCATGACTGCCAATGCTTTTGCAGAAGATGTACAGCTGGCCAAAAATACAGGAATGAATGAACATATCGCAAAACCACTTGATATGAATAAGCTGAATGATGTTCTGGAAAACTGGCTGTAATTAATGTCCACAGTGCGCTGAAAAAGCAGTACTTAATTTGGAGAGAATTATATGAAAAAATTTAAGATAAATGTACAGAGATATATCTGTATTTTATTATGCCTTGTTTTATATATTACTGTGTTTCCCTTTCCTGTATCAGCAGAGGAAGAAAAAAAACCGGACAGTCAGAGTAGGCTGGTATGAAGGAACCTATAATACCACAGAACCAAACGGTGAGAAAAGAGGCTACAGTTACGAATATCAGCAGGCAGTGGCTGCGCATACAGGATGGAAATATGAATATGTGGAGGGAAACTGGGCAGAACTGATGAGTATGCTGAAAAATGGAGAAATCGATCTGATGGGAGATATGTCCTATGCAGAGGAACGTTCTGCTTCCATGCTCTTTTCAGAACTGCCCATGGGCGAGGATAAGTATTACCTTTATATAAATCCTTCTGATACAGATATCTCGGCTTCAGATCTGACTACATTGAATGGGAAGAGGATCGGGGTGGTGCCGGATACACTTTCTGCCAGTCGGTTCTGTGAGTGGGAGAAAAGCCATGGAGTAGACACGCAGCAGGTTGATATTACCAGTACAGATGATGCCCGTCAGAAACTACAAAATCAGAAAATTGACGGATTTGTTTTAAATGAATCTCCACAGTGGGAAAGAGACGATATTTCTCCTGTGCTTCTGATCGGCAGCTCCTATAATTATTTTGCAGTCAGCAAAAAACGCCCAGGATCTGAAAGAGGAGCTGGATCAGGCAATGCAGAAGATAGAAAAAGGAGAATCCTTTTTATGAAGAAGATCTTTATAAGAGATATCTCTCCGCAAATTCTATTGAAACTCTTACGGATGAGGAGCAGAACTGGCTGGAACAGCATGGGGCGGTCAGGATTGGATATCTGAAAAAGGATGTGGGTGTCAGTCTTGCGGATGCAGAGTCAGGGGAACCGACAGGAATTATTAACGATTATATCAGTCTGGCTTCCGATTGTATGGGAGAAAAAAGCATAGAATTTCAGACGACAGGCTTTGATTCCCAGGAGGAAGAACTGCAGGCATTAAAGGATAACAGGATTGATATGATTTTTCATATGAACCAGAATCCATATGAAGCTGAGCAGAACGGCATTATATTGTCAAATACTGTTTTTGAAGTCAATGTTGCAGTGCTCACCGGTGTTGAAAAGTTTGATGAAAACAGGAAAAACACAGTGGCGGTGAGTAGAAATAACCTGCTGGGGAAGTGGTATATTTCTTTTAACTATCCTTTCTGGAAAATAAAGGAATATGATTCATCTGCTGAGGTTGAGAAAGCAGTTCGCAGTGGTGAGGCAGACTGCTTTGTTGTGAAGGCAGGACAGTCATTAAAGACGCTGGCAAACAGCAAAATGTACAGCGTTTTTCTTACGAAACCTGGCGATTCTTGCTTTGCAGTCACCAGGGAAAATATAACATTAATGAATATCCTGAATAAAACCATCCAGACTCTGCCTGCTTCCAGACTTTCAGGCCTGTTTTCTGTATATGAAAACGCACCGGGAAGGGTTACTCTGGCAGAATACATAAAGGATAATTTGCGGGTAGTTTCCATGAGTTTTGTAAGTGTGACCCTGGTTATTATACTGATTATAGTTTACCTGATGATGAAAGCAAGGGAAGCCCAGATTCAGGCAGAAAAGGCTAATGCTGCCAAATCGGATTTTCTTTTCAATATGTCACATGATATCCGTACACCGATGAATGCCCTGCTGGGATACAACGGGCTGATGAAAAGGGAACTGACAGATCCAAAGCTTTTGGATTATCAGGAGAAGATGGAACAGTCTGGAAATCTGCTGCTGTCTATTATCAATAATGTGCTGGACATGGCCAAAATTGAAAGCGGTAAGATGGAACTGGATGAGAATTATGTGAAGATTAGAGATGTTTATCAGGGAGTTTACAAAATTTTCCAGGCAGAAGCGGAGAAAAAGGGTATTCACCTTGAGATGGAATATGAGGTGCAGCATGAACATGTAATCTGCGATGAGACAAAGAACAGGGAAATTTTCCTCAATCTGATCAGCAATGCGGTAAAATATACAGCTTCAGGGGGAGCAGTTACCATAAGGATTACAGAGCTTGACTGTGACAGGAAAGACTATGTGAGGATACAGACTCAGGTAATTGATACCGGTATTGGAATGAGTGAAGCATTCCTGCCATCCCTGTTTGAGGCTTTTGCCCGGGAACGCAATACAACAGCCGCAAAGGTTGCAGGAACAGGTCTGGGAATGCCGATCATAAAGAAATATGTTGATATGATGGGCGGAACCATTAAAGCAGAAAGTAAGCTGGGAGAAGGAAGCAAATTTACAGTTATCATGGAATACAGGATTGCTGATAAGGGTTACTACGAGCAGGTTACGGATCCGTCCCCGGATACAGAGGAAACAGACAGGATCAGCGGAAAATATGTTCTGCTGGCTGAGGATAATGACCTGAATGCGGAAATCGCAGAGTTTATCCTGGAGGATATGGGACTTATGGTTGACCGTGTTGAGGATGGAGTTCAATGTGTGGCAAGGATGGAACAGAAACCGGCAGGGACCTACGATCTGATCCTTATGGATATCCAGATGCCGAACATGGATGGCTATAAGGCAACTCAGGCAATCAGAAGGCTGGAAGATAAGAAAAAAGCCGGTATTCCGATCATAGCTATGACAGCCAATGCATTTGAGGAAGATAGAAAAAAGGCATTTGAAAAAGGAATGAACGGACATATTGCAAAGCCTGTTGATGCAGAAAAGGTTAAGAAAACCATTCTTTCAGCTATACGATGAGATGAAGGGAATGAGGAGAAATAAGAGATGAACGGAGAGGCTCATCTCTTATTTCTTTTTAGGTAGCAGGATTCAAGCTGATTGATGAGTGCATACAAACACATGGCAAACAGGCAGAGAAGACAGATGCTCATGAGGAGCCAATCCATTTTGAACACCTGACTGGAATAAATAATCAGATACCCCAGCCCTTCTTTCGCAGCAAGAAATTCCCCAATGATCACCCCGACCAGACACAATCCGATATTTACCTTCATATTGCTGATGATCGCCGGAATCGAACTTGGAAGCACAACTTTAGTCAGTACCTGATGCCGTTTCCCGCCAAGTGTATAGATCAGCGTCATCTTTCCTGGATCCGCGGACATAAAACTGGTATACAGATTCAGGATGCTTCCGAAGATAGCCACCGACATACCGGCAACAATGATGGTGGTACGTGTGGCACCGAGCCATACGATGAGAAGCGGGGCCAGGGCGGATTTTGGCAGACTGTTTAGAACAACCAGATACGGCTCCAGGATTTCTGAAAGCTTCTTACTGAACCACAGAAGCACCGCCGTCAGGATACTGAAGACGATAACCAGAAGGAAACTTACGATCGTCTCATATAAGGTGACGCCAAGGTGCAGGAAGATGCTGCGGTCTGCGACCATGTCGAGAAAACACCGGGCAATCTTAGAAGGACTGCTAAAGATAAAAGAATCGATGATTTGATGTGAGGCGGTCAGTTCCCAGACAGACAGGAAGACAACCAGAAGGAGAACCCGGGCAGCAGCTACGAACTTTTTGTGCAGCCGGTACTTTGATAAAAAGGTTCTTTGCGCTGTAGAAGATGAGGCGGCGGTAGAGATGGCACTTGCATTGGAAGTGATATTTGTGCCAGAGGCAGCAGGAATCTCAGTCTTTGACATTCGGTTCATCTTCATTTAACTCCTTCCATATCAGATTAAAATAATTCTTGAATTCCGGCGCACTTCTGCGGTTCAACGGAGTATCGTGCTCCAGATGGAACAGCAGAGGAATCGTTTGTTTGATTGTTGCCGGACGATTAGAAAGGACAATGACACGGTCGGCAAGTGAGATCGCTTCCGACAGGTCGTGCGTGACCAAAAGTGCAGATTTTCCTTCATTCCGGATGATCTGCCCGATGTCATCGCCAACCTGAAGCCTGGTCTGATAGTCCAGGGCGGAAAAAGGTTCATCCAGAAGAAGAAGCTCCGGCTCCAGGACGAGTGTGCGGATCAGGGCAGCACGCTGCCGCATCCCGCCGGACAACTCCGAAGGCCTTGCATTCTTAAAGTCACCGAGTCCATAGATGTCAAGAAGCTCATGTGCCCGTTGCTTCGTACGCGCTGTCAGTGCGTGCTGGACTTCCAGCCCAAGGATTACGTTATTATAAATCGTGCGCCATTCAAAGAGTTCATCGTGCTGTAACATATAGCCGACATTTGTCGTGCTCTCTTTCAAAGGCTTTCCGTTGATCTTAATCTGCCCCTCTGTACAAGGCAGCAGTCCGCAGATCAGCGAAAGCAGTGTAGATTTGCCACACCCGGAAGGACCCACAATGGCGGCAAATTCGCCTTTTTCAATGAAAATGAGATATCAGACAGAGCCAGGGTCTCCCCTTGCAGAGTATGATACGTGTAAGAAATGTGCTGTAGATTTAAAATCTGTTCCCGAACCGGTTCCATAGAAGACCTCCTACAAGCGAAAAATAACCTATATAAGTAAGATATGCCGCAGACAGAAAACAGGTGAATAAATGTGGTGTGTGTGGTAAAATGCTGATATGGAAATGCCAGAAAGACATTAACACACCAGGAGAGGTCATTACATGTTACAAAAAATAAATTATCAAAAAGAACTGGATAAATTAATTACGGATCTGCGAAAAAGAAGAAAAAGTCCCGACGCTTCTGCTTCACAGCTGCTGCGCCCCGTGCAGCAGTTATGTGCTGGAATACTTAAGCAATTACTTCAGGATCACGGTACTTTATTACAACCCGAACATTTACCCGGAGAGTGAATACAGCAAGCGCATCATCGAACAGCAGGCACTGATCGGGGCGATGCATACGAAATATCCGGTGCAGTTCATTGCGGGCAGCTATGAGAAAGAGAAATTCTATGCGATGGCAAAAGGACTGGAAGAAGTAAAAGAAGGCGGCGTGCGCTGCTTCAAATGCTATGAACTTCGCTTAAGAGAGGCCGCAGAGATTGCAAAAGCCGGAGGATATGAGTACTTCACGACGACGCTCAGCATCAGCCCGCTTAAGAATGCAGCGAAATTGAATGAGATAGGATTAAAACTTGCAGAAGAGTATGGCGTGGCATATCTGACGTCAGATTTCAAAAAGAAGAACGGATATAAGCGGTCCGTAGAATTATCCGCACAGTACGGGCTTTACCGGCAGGATTACTGTGGCTGTGAATTCTCCATGCGTCAGCGCATGGAAGAACAGCAGGCACGAAAAGAACAGTGAAAATGCATAAATGGAATCAGAAAATTGCATGGATTAAGAAAAAAATCACGTTTCAGGGTGAATAAATATGTAAATTTCTGCAATAATATTTGCTTTTACGCGGAAATGTGTTAAAATCGGAAACAGTAAACTTAAAAATGAAAGGAAGAAATCCATATGGCACAGTTATGGGGAGGCCGTTTCACAAAAGAAACAGACCAGTTAGTATATAATTTCAACGCTTCCATTACATTTGACAAAAGATTCTATAAGCAGGATATCAAAGGCAGTCTTGCACATGTAGCAATGCTTGCAAAGCAGGGAATCTTAACGGAAGAAGAAAAAGAACAGATCACAGACGGACTGAATGGCATCTTGGAAGATGTAGAATCCGGGAAATTAGAGATATCAGATAAATATGAAGACATCCACAGCTTTGTGGAAGCAACACTGATCGACCGCATCGGCGATCCGGGAAAGAAGCTTCACACCGGACGGAGCAGAAATGACCAGGTTGCATTAGATATGAAGCTTTTCACCAGAGACGAGATCCATGAGATCGATGCCCAGGTAAAGGAACTTCTGGAAGTGATCCTTCACGTGATGGAGGAAAATGTCGAGACATACATGCCTGGATTCACACACCTTCAGAAAGCGCAGCCGATCACACTGGCCCACCACATGGGAGCATATTTTGAAATGTTCCGCAGAGACCACGAGAGACTGCAGGACATCGCAAAGCGTATGAATACCTGTCCGCTCGGTTCCGGAGCACTTGCGGGGACAACCTATCCTCTGGACCGTGAGTACACAGCCGAATTACTTGGATTCGACGGACCGACACTCAACAGCATGGACGGGGTATCTGACAGAGATTACTTATTAGAACTGTTATCTGCACTCAGCATCATCATGATGCACCTGAGTAGATTCTGTGAGGAAGTCATCATCTGGAATTCGAATGAATACCAGTTCGTGGAGATCGATGACGCATACAGCACCGGAAGCAGTATCATGCCGCAGAAGAAGAACCCGGATATCGCAGAACTCGTAAGAGGTAAGACAGGACGCGTATATGGTGCGCTCAATGCACTCCTTACCACAATGAAAGGGATCCCGCTTGCATACAACAAAGATATGCAGGAAGACAAAGAATGGGCATTCGATGCCATGGATACCGCAAAAGGATGCATCACATTATTTGCCGGTATGTTAAAGACCATGCAGTTCAACAAAGACCGCATGGAAGAAAGTGCAAAACACGGATTCACTAACGCAACAGATGCGGCAGATTATCTGGTAAATCACGGTGTACCATTCAGAGATGCACACGGCATCGTAGGAAAACTGGTGCTGACCTGTATCGAGAAGAAGATCCCGTTAGATGCACTTCCACTGGAAGAGTACAAGAAAATCTCACCGGTATTTGAAGAAGATATATATGAAGCAATTGATCTTAAGACATGTGTGAATAAGCGTATCACGATCGGAGCACCGGGAAAGGATGCGATGGAGAAGTCAATCGCAGCTTATAAGAAATACATGGCTGAATAAGAACAAAAGAAAGGGAGAGAAAAGAAGATGGAGAAGAAATTAAGAGTAGGTATTTTAGGAGCAACAGGAATGGTTGGACAGCGTTTTATCTCATTGCTTGAAAATCACCCTTGGTTCGAAGTAGTAACAGTAGCAGCAAGCCCGCGTTCAGCAGGAAAGACATACGAAGAGGCAGTCGGCGGACGTTGGAAAATGGATACACCAATGCCGGAAGGCGTTAAGAAACTGATCGTAAAGAATGTAAATGAAGTAGAAGAAGTAGCTTCTACCGTAGATTTCGTATTCAGTGCCGTAGATATGACAAAAGACGAGATCAAAGCGATCGAAGAAGAATATGCAAAGACAGAGACACCGGTTGTATCTAACAACAGCGCACACCGCTGGACAAAAGATGTACCGATGGTAGTACCTGAGATCAACGCAGCGCACTTCGACCTGATCAAGACTCAGAAAGAGCGTCTCGGAACAACACGCGGATTCATCGCAGTAAACCAAACTGCTCAATCCAGAGCTACACACCTGCACTTGCAGCATGGAAAGAATTCGGACCGAAGGAAGTTGTTGTAACAACATACCAGGCAATCTCCGGAGCAGGTAAGACATTCAAAGACTGGCCGGAAATGATCGAGAACATCATCCCATACATCGGAGGAGAAGAAGAAAAGAGCGAGAAAGAACCTCTGCGTGTACTCGGAACACTGGAAAATGGTGAAATTAAACTTGCAGAAGAGCCAAAGATCACATGCCAGTGCTTAAGAGTACCTGTACTGAACGGAC
>ENA-OQDL01001087-OQDL01001087.1-human-gut-metagenome-genome-assembly--contig:-NODE-1087-length-14661-cov-4.502271_pt1 | contig 14661 bp, 19 predicted proteins | sample MGYA00242782_ERZ504609 | MGnify/ENA primary metagenome ERZ504609 (study PRJEB26092, sample SAMD00036320) | human gut metagenome | host: Homo sapiens | study: EMG produced TPA metagenomics assembly of... | reverse complement strand
TCGTCGGATATTCGACGCCGTTGAACGTCCAACGGTGTTCCCCGCCACGGTCTTCGTTTCGGTGGCTTCTGGTCACCTGACCCTCCTTGCGGTAGGTCAGGTGTTGCAACGATCACTAGAACCCGCCACTGGCTTGGTTATGGGGTCGCTCTACACTGGCTTCTGCTATGCATTACTTCACCCCTAAACGTTGCGCTACGTCGAATAAAATCATGTATCACGATAAGGCGCAGGTTCAGCGTGCCGCTGATCAAAGCCTAATCGAGCGCGGAGTTGAGCTATGGGTGTACCGTTGCGAATTTTGCGGATGCTGGCATCTCACGCATCGCGATCCGCAATCCAGTTACCGGCATGTACCGCTGAACCAGCAACTCAAGCCACACAGTCGTAAAAAGGGCTACAAGCCACGTAGACGTTAGCGTCAGAAGCTCCACAGACCTCGCCAACGCCGTGTCTGAGACAGGTTACGGTCCAAACACGTCAGGTCGTAGGCTGCTAAGCGTTCAGGGCGCTCGGACACACTTCGTCCAACACTTACATCACCTTGGTGTTTTCAAGGTTGCGGATAACCCAATCGTTGAAGCGAATTACCGGCTTGCGCAACATAAGTCCCAACAGCAATGAGGGGACAAGGAACAGTGCCAGTTTGCCCATGGAAACCCAGTATTCCATGCCGAATGAGCCTGCCATGGCCGAATGCATCGCATCCACCGCATAGGGGAACAGTAGCCATTTAGAAACGACCTGGAAGAACGTCGGCAGTGTTTCAATGGGGAATGTGCCGCCGGAACCGGCTACCTGCATAACCAGCAGTACTACGGCAATGGCTTTGCCGATATCACCGAACGACAGGGTCAGCGTATACACAATATTCGAGAACACCAGTGCAGACAACCACCCGACCATCAAGAACTGAATCGGATGCTCACACTGCACGCCGAGATAGAACATATCGCCCAGGCACACCAGCGTACCTTGCAGCAAAGCAAGGAAACCGAAAATCATGTATCGGCCGAAATATTCGTGGTGCAAGCGTAAACCGAACTGCCGCGCATTGCCGGGAGCCTCGGCACGCGGCTTCTTCAGCACATCCAACGCGGCGGCCGGTCCGGCAATCCGCCCGGCAATCATGGCCTCGCGAAGACCCACTTCCGAACCGAGCGGCAGATCATTGCCCAACCCTAAGATACGGGCCTTCTCATGGTCGGAAATCGATACTTTCAACATGGCGACCAGAATGATCGCACCGACCCAAATAGACAAAATCGTGTAGAACGGAGCCATCGCGGAACCATAGTTGGCAACGGGATAGAGCGCGATGCGGTCGACCGCTACGGGTGCCGCCAGCATGGAAGCAATGGCATCGGGCTTCGCAGAGGAAATCACAGACAGGTCGATGGTGCCGCCATTGGTGATAGAGGCGAGTTGGGAAGACAAGTTGTCGAGTTTCTTCGCCGAACGGGTCAAAGCGCTAGCTGCGTCAGTCAAGGCCGACTGGATGTCCGTCAGGCTGTCTGAAACGCCGCCAGAAAGACCTGACACGCTGCTTACGGTCGATGCAAGCCCGTCGATTACGGAACTTGCCTGCGTGGTCACTTCGTCCATGGACGAGGTCAGATTGTTCAGTTGCGGTTTCAGCGTGCTCTTGTACGTGTCTGAAGCCTGAGTAATCGATTGTTTGGCGGCAGCGATTTGTGATTTCAGATCTCGACGCGCTGTATCGGCATCGGCAGTACCGTTTGCTATGTGCGTGGCCGCATCGCCCAACGCGGTGGCGGCTTGCTGCATGCTCTGCTGCGCCTTTGTGGCTTGGTCTGCAGCCGCGTTCAGTTGAGCGGCAACGGTATCTCCGCCCACGGGCAGTGAAGCCGCTTGTTTGGCGAGATCTCGTAAAGCGGCGGCATACTTTCCAAAGCTGTCGGCCTGAGCCTCCACTTTGGATTGCATATCGGTTAGCTTGTTTGATATCTGTGAGGATTGTGAGCCCACATCGGCAAAAGCGGCATCGATTTGCTTGGCAATGGTGTCGTAGGATGAACCGGCCTGCTGCAATGCCGTACCGACGCCATCGGTGGCTCCGGACAATGCCTTGTCGAGGCTGGAGACGCCGTTGCGGGTCTGTTTCAACGCCTTTTTGGTTGTGGCCGCAGCTGAGCCTGTTGACCCCAGCAGCTTATCGGTGGAATCAATGATGCTGTTGGCGGCCCCGAGCAGATTGGCATAGGAATCCATCTGCGACGCAGTGCCGGTCAAACGAGACGACATGGTGGCAATATGACTGGTGGCGTTGTTGACGTACTGCTCCATTTGCGGGCTTTGCGCGTAATCGGCCACGTTGGAAACCAAATCCAGCGCCACGCTCGCCAAGGTCTTCACGAATGTCTGGTCGATGGTCGTGGCCACGGTGGTAGCACCCTGGTCGGTGATATGCGGAGCGATCGGATTGATTTTCTCATTGAGATAGTATTCGAGCTTGGCGTGCTTGATCTTCGGTGAAAACAGCGTCATCATATCGGAGCTGAAGCTCTTTGGAATAATCAGCGCGGCATAGTATTCGCCTGAGTTCACGCCATCGATGGCCTTAGCACGATCCACAAACTGCCAGTCAAGGTCATGATTGGCCCTGAGCGTATTGGTCACGGTTTCGCCGACGTTGATGGTGATCGGCATCAGATCGGACTTATAGCCCTCATCCACGTTCGCCACAGCGACCTTCAAGGCCTTGGTATTGCCGTACGGGTCCCAGCTGGCGGCGATGTTGTACCAGGCGTACAGTGCCGGCACAATCGCCAATCCCATAGCCACGATTACGGCGATCACATTGCGGGTGGCTTGGCGCACGTCACGTACGAATATTTTCCAGATAAGCTTCATCGTGCGCCTCCCCGCCCAGACTGACCGGACTGACCGGACTGTGCGGTGTGCGCAGTCGGCTCGGTGACCTGATCACTGAACGGTGCGAGTCGTTCAGTGGTTTCGCCGATATCCGGATTGCTGCCCATCGCCGCTTCGTGACGTCCGTGGCCGTGGAAACGCCGCCACACATATCCGTTGAGCATCACATTGCGGAACTCGTCGGCACTCATGGCGCTGACGCCAAGCTGCATGGCGTAGGCTTCGCGTGCGTATTCAACCACAATGAGATAGGCGTCGATAAGAATAATCGACAGAATCCAAGAGGTCAGCATGGCGATTTTCTCTTGGGTGACGAACAGCAGCACCAGGAATACGAACGGGAGTACGGTCAGCAATGCCAGACCGGCAACGATCATCTTTGGATACCGTGCGAAGAACCGGTGCGCGCGATGGGCGATGATATCGCGCAGTTCCTTGCTGTCGGACACCGTGCGGAATACGGAGTTCAAGCTCACCTGTTCGTTCACCATGCTGTTGTGCTCGGTGATCATCAGGTCGGTATCTCCCAAACGACGGTCGAACAGCGCGTTCAGGTTCATCGCATACCGGCGTATGACAAGTCCCACGAAGAGTGCCGCCGGCAGATACCAGAACAGGTGCAGCATGTCGAGCCAGTAATGGTTCGCGTACAGGCCGGCAATCGGGCCGCGCATCGCGTTGATGCCGTAGGTAAAGGGCAGCCACGGGTGCAGTTCGCGGAAGAAGTTCGGCATCATTTCAATCGGATACAGGCCGGAGGCGCCGGGTATCTGCACAATGACCAGAATTACGGCGATGGCTTTGCCGATATGGCGGAACGCCACGGCCAGTGCGTAAATAATGTTGATGTATACGAACGAACAGAAGATTCCGGCCAAGATGAACAGCAGCGGATGCTCGTCTTCTTACTACTTCGATCTTCTCAACGTTTGGTGAGTGTACCGGCCAAGTCTTCTCAACACCGATTCCGTTAGAAAACTTTCTAACTGTAAATGTCTCTCTTGCTCCGCCACCCTGTCTCTTCAGGACTGTTCCTTCGAAAATCTGTACTCTTTCACGGTTTCCTTCTTTGATCTTTCCGTAAACTTTAACAGTATCTCCAACGTGGAATTCTGGTGCTACTTCTTTTAACTGAGCAGCTTCAATGTTCTTAATAATATCGTTCATTATGTGTGACCTCCTTGTTTACTTGGATGTTCTTAATACATTTGTACCAGAGGACCATCTATTTTTCTTCACAACACGCTATATTCTATCATACCCGGTGCAAAATTACAAGGATTTTTTCTTGTTTTTTGCACTCTTTTCTGCTTTATATGATCCTACTCTGTAACCGGCTGCCCGTCTCTTTGTATTTCCTTTGCCAGCTTTTTTTCTTTCTCGGTAAGCTCTGCCTTTTCAAGCAGATCCGGCCGGTTCTTCGCAGTGCGGATCACAGACTGTTCGCGTCTCCATTTTTCAATATTGGCATGATGACCGGACATCAATATCTCCGGTACTTTTTTGTCATGCCACACTTCCGGTCTGGAATACTGCGGGTATTCCAGCAGATTATCCTGAAAGCTTTCGAATTCGGCAGATACATCGTTATGGAGGACTCCAGGAACCAGTCTGGATATCGCATCGATCATGATCATCGCCGGAAGTTCTCCCCCGGTCAGGACATAATCCCCTATAGATACATAATCGGTCACGATCTCCTCCAGCACACGTTCGTCAATCCCTTCATAATGTCCGCATAAGAATACAAGATCTTCTTCCTGTGCGAATTCTTCTGCCATAGACTGGTTGAATGTCTTCCCCTGCGGGGACAGATAGATGACTCTTGTGCGTTTCTTTCCACACGCCATGTCCGGCTGTTCTCCGGATCTTTCTTCCCCGGCTTTCCTTTCCCGGATCTGTCTTGCAAGTGCATCATAGCACTGATATACCGGCTCCGCCTGCATCAGCATCCCTGCACCGCCGCCATACGGATAGTCATCCACGCTGTGATGCTTATTGAACGCATAATCCCTGATATTCAAAGCCTCTATAGACAGAAGTCCTTTATTCACCGCACGCCCGATGATACTGGTGTTCAGCCCGTCCATGACCATCTCCGGAAATAATGTCATAATATAAAAATTCATATACTATCCTCTTTCTAGATCAGCCCGTCCATCATGTGGATCTTCATCTTCTGATTCTCTATATCAACATCCAGGATACATTCGCGGATTGCCGGAACCAGCACTTCTCCATGTTCCTCGGTATCGATCACATAAACATCGTTCGCACCGGTCTCCATGACATCTTTTAATGTTCCGAATGGTTCATCGTCCTCTGTTACAACCTGGATACCGATCATATCGGCGATAAAATATTCATCCTCTTCCAGTGCCACCGCATCTTTTCGTTCTACCAGAAGCGGGCATCTCTTATATCGCTCAATATCATTTATATTATCAATTCCTTTGAATTTCAGGATCACAAACTGTTTAAAGAATTTGACCCCCTGGATCTCCAGAGGTTTTTTCTCTCTCCCGGTGTCTAACAGCACATGCTTTAACGTCTTAAAACGCTCCGGGTCATCTGTAGTCGGAAATACTTTGACTTCCCCGCGCACTCCGTGTGTCGAAGTGATGACGCCTACCTGTAACAATTCTTCCATAGATACTCCTTTTCTTATATGTTGCGGGCATTTCTATACCGCTCTTTTCCTCTTTCATAACAGATACTGTTCACATACTCTGATATAAGATAAGCGGGACAGACCACAAACGGGCCTGTCCCGGGACAAAATGGGAATCCCCATTATTATTCTAGTCCATGATATCTACGATAACTTTCTTATCTTCCTTCGCTGCTGCGGCTTTCACAACTGAGCGGATCGCCTTCGCAATACGGCCCTGTTTTCCGATTACTTTTCCCATATCAGATTCAGCAACCCGTACTTCCAGAACTGTCGTCTTCTTCTCTTCGCGTTCATTTACAACAACGCTTTCTGGATCGTCGACTAATGCTTTCGCAATTACTTCAACTAATTCCTTCATAAATGCACACCTCCAGTGGCATAATTATTTCTCGATGCCTGCTGCCTTTAAAATCTTTGCAACTGCTTCTGTAGGCTGTGCTCCGTTTGCAAGCCATTTCTTAGCTGCTTCTTCGTCAACTTTGATAGCACTTGGATCACAGTTCGGATCGTATGTTCCGATCTCGTCGATGAATCTTCCGTCTCTTGGTGCTCTAGAATCTGCTACGATGATTCTATAGAAAGGAGCCTTCTTCTGTCCCATTCTTCTTAATCTCATTTTTACTGCCATGTTAGTTTACCTCCGTAAAATCATAATATTCATAGTTTATTCTTATACCCAGAACCTGCCTTTGGCATCTTCTAATGTATAATCTGGAATCTATATAACGCGGGATCCGCGGTATATCATATTTAAAACGGGAATCCGAATTTTTTCCTTCTTTCCCGGCTTGCCAAATTGTTTCATCAGCTTTTTCATCTCGTTAAACTGCTTGATCATGCGGTTCACTTCGCTGATGTCCACCCCTGCACCTTTGGCAATTCTGTGCTTTCTGGATGGAGAAAGAATATCCGGATTAGCTCTTTCCGCCGGTGTCATGGAATGAATGATTGCTTCCATCCTTCCCATCTTCCTCTCGGCTTCCGCTGTCTGCTCGTCGTCCAATCCCTTCATCTTACTGCCCATGCCTCCAAGACCCGGCAGCATGTTCATGATATTTCCAAGACCACCCATATTCTTCATCTGCTTAATGCTTTCCAGATAATCGTCAAAATCAAACTGGTTCTTCTTAAGCTTCTGGGTCATCTCTCTGGCTTTCTCTTCATCGATCTCGGCCTCTGCCTTCTCGATAAGTGACAGGACATCTCCCATTCCGAGGATTCTTGACGCCATACGGTCCGGATAGAACTGTTCCAGATCCGAAAGTTTTTCTCCCATACCTACATACAGGATCGGCTTTCCGGTAACTGCCTTTACGGACAGTGCCGCACCACCTCTTGTGTCACCATCTAATTTGGTAACGATCACACCGTCGATGCCGACCTTTTCATTGAACTCTTTTGCCACATTCACGGCATCCTGTCCGGTCATTGCATCAATAACAAGTATGGTCTGATGTACTTCTACTTCCTCTTTGATCTCTTCAAGCTCTGCCATCATATCTTCATCGATGTGAAGTCGTCCGGCTGTATCGAGGATCACGAGGTCGTTGCCATTCTTCTGCGCATGTTCGATCGCTGCCCTGGCGATATTCGCCGGCTTGTGGTTCTCTCCCATGGAGAAGACTTCCACACCCTGCTTCTCACCATTGACCTGTAACTGCTTGATCGCAGCCGGTCTGTAGACGTCACATGCAACCAGCAGTGGTTTCTTGCCCTTTAACTTGAACTTTCCGGCAAGCTTTGCTGTCGTGGTCGTCTTACCTGCTCCCTGAAGACCTGCCATCATGATGACCGTGATGGCCTTTCCAGGCTGAAGCTGAATCTCTGTAGTCTCCGAACCCATCAGGTTGATCAGTTCCTCATTTACAATCTTGATCACCATCTGTCCCGGATTCAGACCATTCATTACATCCTGACCGATCGCACGCTCCTGCACGCTCTTGATGAAATCTTTTACCACTTTAAAGTTAACATCCGCTGCGAGTAATGCGCGCTTGATCTCTTTTAAAGCTTCTTTGACATCATCTTCTGTCAGACGTCCTTTGCTTCGCAGGTTCTTAAATACGTTTTGAAGTTTCTCTGTCAAGCTGTCAAATGCCATGCTATAACTCCTCTATAATTTCATCGGATATCTTCCGGATGTCTGCAACAAGTTCTTCTGCATTCTCCTTCTCATATCCATCCAGCAATTCATCAATCTGCTTTACTTTTTCTCTGACCGACACGAATTTCTCTACCAGATGAAGTTTCTCTTCGTAGCCTTTCAGTGTCTGGGAACATCTCTTTACCAGATCATGTACACCCTGTCTGCTGATTCCTTCCTCTCTTGCGATCTCGCCGAGTGATAAATCTTCCAGGACAAACTGCTCATACACTTCTTTCTGATGATCCGTAAGAAGTTCTCCATAAAAATCATATAATAATGCCTGTTCTAATATTTCATTCATGTCTTTCACCTCCGATATCATATAACACTTCCGGATGGGTGTCAAGTATTTTTTCTTTACACCTTTGTTTTTTCAAAATAAAATTGATTTCCCACCGGCTTTGTCGTAATATATCTGATGGGAGATATTGCCGGATGCAGTATCTTCCGATCATGTCCATATATTATAAGGGGAGAATATAATGGCAAAAAAGAATTATTACAAGATGCTTGGTGTGTCAAGAACGGCTTCTCCTGAAGAAATCTCTGCCGCCAAGAACAGACTTGCGAAAAAATATCATCCCGATGCCAACATGAAGAATGGTATCGATACAACCAGAAAAATGCAGCAGATCCTGGAAGCCTACCGCATACTTTCCGATCCGAAGAAACGTGCTTCTTACGACCGCAAAGTATTCGGAAAGCCATCTGCAGGTGCAGACCGGAACTTTGATCTGTTCAATCTTCATAATATGGAAGAAACAGCGCCGGTCACCGGTACACCATTTGTGAATTACTGGCGGGCAGCTGATTCTTTATATGATATCACGCTGGAAAGCGAACAGCTTTTCAAAGAAAAAAATAAGAAACAGGCAGCGGACAGGCTGTCGGATCTTTCCTCTCAGGCACTCCGCTATGCCATAACACTGCGAGAGGCAGAGATTCCCGAAAAGTACTGGCTGCCTCCGATCATGGACTGGCTGCTTTTTACCTGGTATAAGAACCGGAATCTCCCGGTATCTTATCTATTGAAGGTTTACGATGATTATTCAAAAAAAGAACTCAGTGGATTCAAACGTGTGAAGCTTCAGAAAGAACTGCTTCATTTCCAGTATTCTCTGAAACGGCTGGTCAGTTATACTTAATATTCTGCTCACACATCTGCACCGTCTGCATATTATGTACTGTAAACATCATTATTGGAGGATTCAATATGAGCGATTTGAGTACAGCAAACTGTGGATGCGGATGCGAAGGACGCGACAGATTCGGCGGGGACTGTGGATGCGGCGGATGCAGTTGTGGATGCAATAACAGCGGATGCGGCTTCGGCAACAACAGCTGCCTGTGGATCATCCTTCTTCTCTGCTGCTGCGGCGGCTTTGGCAATGGATGCGGCAATGGATGCGGCAATGGATGCGGATGGGGCAATGGTAACGACAGCTGCCTGTGGATCATCCTTCTTCTCTGCTGCTGCGGCGGCTTTGGAAATGGTTGCGGTAATGGTTGCGGCAACGGCTGTGGATGTGGATGCTAGACAACTTACATTTTCCTGTATAGGACTTAAGAGACGGAGTCATTTTCCCGTCTCTTTTTTGCATATATATTTATAACGCTGATACCGGAAGGAGTCACCATGGCCGGAAAACCTTCTAAATCCAATGACACCCTTTCGATAAATCTGTCACACCCTCCTATTTATATAAATGGAAGCTGTTTCTTGCCTTCCTGCCTCCTTCCATTCAGCGCTTTCTTGCCGTCTACATCAAATTTACCGAATTCCGGTATACGATGGACTATTTCCGGGGACTTCCTTTCCATGCATTTTCTTTTCAATCGATCAGCGAACTTGCGCCTTATATGGATGAAAATGAACGGGATATGATGAATCAGATGACTTCTGTGATGCAGATGGCGGAAATGATGGCGATGGCGCAGGCCGGTTCCACAACCGGAGATCCCGGTGCTTCCGGTCCTGCAAGCCCTGTTGATCTTATGAAAGCAATGATGTCCGGCGAAGATATGGAAATGTTCCAGAATTACATGAAACTGTTCGACGAGGAACTTTCCGCATCTGGATCACCGGCAAAGAAAGGAGACTCTTCACATGAATGAAAGAACCACTCATACAACGGACTCTTCCGGAAGCAACACCGGCAACAGCTGGATGGATCATCCGGCTATAAATGGAATGGATCCTGTCAAACTGGAGCTGATCCGGCTCGCCGCAAAACAGACCGCCGGCAAAAGCGGAAGATCACTGGCTCCTGTGATGATGGCACTCATCACCAGCGCAAACAAAAAAGGAATTCAGTTCACTCCGCAGGAAATGTCTCTCATCCTCGACATCCTGAAAGAGGGACGCCCCGCCAAAGAGCAGGAGCAGATTGACCAGATGGTGCAGATGGTCCGCACACATATGAAGAATCATACATAGAAAAATAGAAGAAGGGCTTTAAAGTCCTTCTTCTTTACGCATCATACGGAGTTCTCTTCTCTTTTCTCCCTTATCCCACTCTTCTTTTTCTTCTTCTGTCTCAAGTTCCAGTCTCGGTACTCTTACCGGCCTGTCATTCTTGTCCAGTGCCACCATTGTAAAATACGCATGATTGATTGGCGTACGTTCCCCGCTCAATGCCTCTACATAAGTATCTACCTTTACTTCCATAGAGGTATTCCCGACATAAGTCACTTTTCCAATGATCACAACTGTATCTTTGACATATGCACCCCTAAGGAAACTCAGACTGTCTACAGATGCTGTGATCACATTTCTCCTTGTGTGGCGTTTTGCCACCATACCTGCCACTTCATCGATCCACTGCATAAGTGCCCCTCCGAACAAACGGTCAGACGCATTCAGGTGCTGCGGTCTTACCATATGAACCGTCTCTACGATTGAATCCGATACCTTTCTTTTTTCCATTTCCACAAAATGCCCCTCGTGATGTTGTTGCCAGAGAAGTTTATGCTCACTACTTAAAGGGTGAAAAGATTTTCCTTGACATAAGTGCTGTAGACGATTTTAAGTCAAAATTCCCTACTGTAACTGAAATTTGTGAGGACAACGGTGTTGACGTAAGCAAAAACCTTATTCCTGTAGCTCCTGGTGCTCACTTCCATATGGGTGGTGTTGAAGCTACTCCAAATGGTCTTACAAACATTGACGGACTTTTTGCTGTAGGCGAAACAGCTTGTACAGGTGTTCACGGTGCTAACAGATTAGCAAGTAACTCACTTCTTGAAGGTCTTGTATTTGGTAAATTCCTTGCCGACTATATTCTTACTCATCACAGAAAAGTTGGCAACATTATTGATGATATTCCTGAAACTACAGTTGATAAACTTCCAACTAAGCAGGAAATTCAGCGTAAAATGATGGAATACGTTGGCATAGTTCGTCACAGTAATGAAATACATAATATTATTGACTGGTTTAAGCAGTATATGCCAAACGGCGAAGATTTTGTAAAACTTAATCCAGAAAAAACAACAGAAGAACAATACGAAATATACAATATGCTTACAACTGGCTATCTTGTAGCTAAATCAGCTATGGACAGACACGAAAGCATTGGTGCTCATTATATTGTAAAGGATGAAAAATAATGAATAAAATATTAGCAAAAGAGGCTATTAAGTCCTTTCTTATAGAGGATATTGGTACAGGCGATTTATCTACTGACTTAGTTTTTGACAACGAGTTAAGAGCAAGTGGTAATTTTGTCGCTAAAGATGACGGTGTTGTTTGTGGCACAGATATTATAGATATGGTTTACTCTTTCTTTTCTGATGACTACAACATTACACTTTTAAAGAAAGACGGCGAAAGTGTTAAAAAGGGAGAAATTATAGCTACTGTTGAAGCTAGAGTTGCTACAATGCTTTCAGGTGAAAGAGTTGCACTTAATCTTATGCAACTTATGTGTGGTATTGCTACTACTACTCGCAAATATGTAGACACCCTTAATGATAACAACATAAGAGTTTGCGACACTAGAAAAACTCACCCTGGTCTTAGAGTATTTGAAAAGTATGCTGTTACTTGTGGTGGTGGTTTTAATCACCGTTTTGCTCTCTATGACGGTGTAATGTTAAAGGATAACCATATTGCATTTGCCGGAGGTATAACAAAGGCTGTTCAGCTTGTAAAAAGCAAGTTAGGACATATGGTTAAGGTTGAAGTTGAAACTGAAACAAAGGAACAAGTAATTGAGACTGTAAATGCCGGTGCTGATGTTATTATGTTTGACAACAGAAAGCCTGATGAAATAAAAGAACTTCAAAAACTTGTACCAAACAATATAATTACTGAGGCATCTGGTGGCATTAACTTAAACACTATTGCTTCATTTGCCGGCTGTGGTGTTAATTACATTTCTGTTGGTTCTCTTACCAACGGTGTAAAACCACTTGATATTAGTTTTGTAAGTACAACAGCTATAAAGCCTGAATAATAACGGAGGAAAAAATGTTAAACAAAATCAAAGAAATCAAGAAAGAAATGGGCGATGATTTATTAATCCTTGCTCACCACTATCAGAATGACCAGATTGTTTCTGTTGCTGACTATGTAGGCGACTCTCTTAAGCTTGCTCAAATGGCAGAAAAGAATAAGACTGCAAAATACATTGTATTCTGTGGTGTTCACTTTATGGCAGAAACTGCTGATATTTTAACAGAAGATTGGCAGAAGGTATTACTTCCAGCTCTTACAGCAGGTTGCCCAATGGCAAATATGGCAGACCTTGACCAGGCTGAAAAGGCTTGGGAACTTTTAAAGGCTGAATTTGGCGACGAAGAAACTGTTCCTGTTACATACATTAACTCAAAGGCTGAAATCAAGGCTTTCTGTGGTAGACACGGTGGTACAACTGTTACTTCCGGTAATGCCGGCAAGGTTCTTTCTTGGGCATTATCTCAGAAAAAGAGAGTTCTTTTCTTACCTGACCAGAACCTTGGTAAAAACACAGCCGTTGATTTAGGTATTCCTGAAGAACATATGGCTCTTTATGACCAGTCAACAGAAAAACTTACATATGCCTGTTCAAAGGAAGATGTTAAAATGGTACTTTGGAATGGTTATTGCCATGTTCATCACGCTATTGCCCTTTCAAAGGTTGAAGAAGCTAGAAAAGCTCACCCAAATGCTAAGATTATTGTTCACCCAGAATGTACTCACGAAGTATGTAAGGCAGTTGACGGCAAGGGTTCAACTGAATTCTTAATCAATCAGGTTAAAAATGCTCCGGCTGGTTCTGAATGGGTAGTTGGTACAGAAGCTAACCTTGTTTTAAGACTTGTAGAAACTAATCCGGACAAGAAAGTTTCTATTCTTAATACAAGAAGTGTTTGCACAAATATGAACAAGACATCTGTTGAAAATCTTTTGGAAACACTTGAACAGATTAAAGAAAACAATTTTGAAAAACAGATTACTGTAGACGACAACATTGCAAAGGATGCTGTAAAATCTCTTAACACAATGCTGTCTTTAAGCTAAAAATAAGCTAAAAGGAGTAGATTTATATGAAATTAGGTTTTATAGGTGCCGGTAATATGGCAGGAGCAATTATTAAAGGTTTTATTAACAAAAATTGTGTAAATTCTTCTGATATTTACTTTATAAGACAGAATAAGGAAAAACAGGCTCAACAGGCTAAGGAACTTGGTATAAATGGCTGTGACGACTACAATAGTCTTATTGAAAACAGCAATATACTTTTCCTCGGTGTTAAGCCGGTTGTCTTCCCTACTTTATTACCACAGATTGCAAAAGCAGTTAAAAAGAAAAATCCTCTTGTAGTTTCTATGGCTGCCGGTCTTACAACTGACAGCATTAGAGAAATGCTTGGCTATGATGCAAAAATAATAAGGATTATGCCAAATGTAAATGCTGCCATTGCTATGTCAACTACAGCTGTTTGCAAAAATAAATTTGCATCTGACGAGGATTTAGCAACTATTAAAAATCTCTTTTCAACTATAGGTCTTACTACAGAAGTACCTGAAAACCAGTTTGCAATATTTACTGCTATTGCCGGTTGTTCTCCTGCTTATGTTTATATGTTTATAGACGGTCTTGCCAGAGGTGCTCAAAAAATGGGTATGAACAAGCAGAAAGCTCTTGAAATTGCAGCATCTGCTGTAATCGGTTCTGCATCTATGTACGCCCAGTCTAATGAACACCCTCAGGAACTTGTGGATAAGGTTTGTTCTCCTGGTGGTACAACTATTGAAGGTGTTACAACCCTTGAAGAATACAAGTTTACTGCCAGTGTTGTAAAGGCAGTTGAAAACTCTATTTTGAAAGATAGAGAATTAAGCAAAAAGTAATTCTACATAATATAAAATATCCCTGTAACCACATTTTTCAGTGATTACAGGGATATTTTTGTTTTAACTTAGTTAATTTGTGGCTTAGAATACAAGCCATTAAAAAGATATGGGTACTACCTTAGTAATACCCATTTTCTTAAATAATATTATTCTATAACTTTTACTGCCTTTGGAACATAGTTTCCATTTTTAAATCTATTTTCCTGTGTCCTTATAATCAAATAAGTCAATACCACTAACACAATGCCCAGTCCAAAGCCTGCAAACTCGCCACCACTTTTTCCTAATGCCTCAAATCCATAGTAGCCAGCTAAAATACCTACCATAAACATAGCACAAGGAATACCATACATAATACAAGTAGCTTTCATAAAATCAGCAGTTTCAAGCATAACTTCTACTTTATCCCCAACCTTAGCATTACAAAGGTTGACAGCTCTTAAAAGCATATCCTGTTCCTTTAAACCGGCAGAACAGGCTCTACACTTAGCACAAGCCTCTTTTCTTGTCATTCTTACAACAAGTTTACTTTTTTTCTGTACCAATAACTTCACCAATTTCAGCCATAGTTATCACCTTTCATTTTTTAATGCCTTAAAAATAACAC
>ENA-OQDL01001086-OQDL01001086.1-human-gut-metagenome-genome-assembly--contig:-NODE-1086-length-14667-cov-4.440578_pt1 | contig 14667 bp, 10 predicted proteins | sample MGYA00242782_ERZ504609 | MGnify/ENA primary metagenome ERZ504609 (study PRJEB26092, sample SAMD00036320) | human gut metagenome | host: Homo sapiens | study: EMG produced TPA metagenomics assembly of... | reverse complement strand
GGTGTCGGTGACACGCCCCGGAATGACATATACGTCCTTTCCCTGCTCCATTGCAAAATCAGCCGTAATCAGTGAACCGCTTCTCTTTTTTGCCTCAACTATAACTACTATATCGGATAACCCGGAATTATTCTGTTTCTCATCGGAAAAAACATAGCCACCTCCTCTTCAATAATTTTCTTAATTCGCTTTTGCATTTCTGGCCCGTTATACTTTTTCTTTTATAATTAACTCGCTCCAAATTTTGTTATACGTTTAGTAAGCGTATCATAAAGCGCTTTTTCTTCTTCTTGCGTTCTATTATAATTGATATCTGCCATTAGTCGTCATCTCCCCACTCTATATTGGCTCATAGTTTTTCAAATTCATACAAACCATAATCATTTTTTAATCTGCTCTACCAATGTGTCGCTTTTACCTCTATTTAATGAATGAGCTCCAAATTCTTCCATTCGTGTGGTTTCATTCTTAACAAGGCTCTTATATATTTTTACCGATTTCTTCTGTTCCTTCAAGCTCGTCCGCTGGAATCGGAAGCGTCACAAAAATCATAAATAATTGCTCTATCTTTTCCAGGTGCCAAACGTAAGATACGGCCTCGTCTTTGGATATATTCACGTGGATTCGTACTACTCGCCAGAATGAATGCCGTACGAATACCTGGAATATTTACACCCTCATCCAAGCACTTAATTGCAACTAATGCTTGAAGATTATTCCCATCTTTGAAACGATTACGAATTACACGTCGTTCTTCAACGTCTTCTTGTGAAGTATAACGACTGATCTTCATTCCCATTTCAATACCAAGCATGCGTGTTACTTCATCAATCTGTCTACTTTCCTCTTCTGAGCCATTATCTACTTTGGCCGTTCCACAATAGACTAACATGTAGTATTCATCGGTATGTTTTTTCATTTCTGAACGAAGTGCTGCGAGTTTCGCATTTTGCACCTGCGACTATTCTTGCCCTTTTTAATACAAGCATTTTCCCTTGTTGATCTATCGAACCGTCCTTTTTTATATGCTTGATCAGTTTTCTGCTAAGCTCCATATACTCAGCGCGTTCTTCTGAATCTAAATACACCACAATCGGATGATACTCATACTGTGTAAGCTTCAAATCATCCATTGCATTTTCCAATGTGTATGAAATGCATTTATTACCGAAATAATTAAAAATACGGTCTGTTCCTTCTTGATCTCCATGGCGCTCAATTGTTGCTGATAATGCTAAACGATAATCAAACGTATCAATGAGACACGGGGCCATATTAGGACTTCCAAAATTATGTGCTTCATCTGCTACAATAAGGGCACGTCCTTCGATCTTTTGCAAAGCCTCTTGTACTTTTGGAAGCTTGTAAGAAGCATTGGTGGTAATAAAGAAGAAGAACGGGAGTGTTCCTGCATTATAGGCAAGAATGCTACTTTTTAATTCTATCATATAATTCGCATATTTAGGGTTTGAATATCCAACAATCATATGATTAATGTGGAATTTGGGGGCATCTTCCATCCACTGCTCAACTAGGTGTTGATACGGAGCAACTATAACAACTGCCAGGTGGTATTTGCAACGCTCAAGAAGTGTAGTCATGGCCCCATAAGCTGTAAGTGTCTTTCCAGCGCCCGTTGCCATATCAAAAATTCCGATGCATCTATTTGCAAACCACTTATTAATAGCTTCTCCTTGGTATTCATACGGAAATGTAGGCAATAAAGCTTTGTCAATCCTTGGAAGATCAATACTTGCTCTATTTTTAAAGTCTTCTTCATCCTTTTCGATATTTCGATTAAACGTTTCACGTTCATATTGGAACAATTTATCTTTAACAGCAGCTGGAAATTCGTAAATTTCAATATTATTGGTCATGTTGGCCCAGAGCTCATCAAAATCATTTTCTATTTCGGCCGCATACGTTCTTGATTCTTCCCAAATTTTATATATCGTAATTGATTCGAAATTCTGAGAGAAGGCATTTGCTGACTCATTTAACGAACCATCAAAAGCAATCATGTTTCCATGAGAATCGGTCATCACCCCAATTTTCTCATGATACATTCCCATATCAGATTCGGAATATTCCGTTACAGCAACCTTAATCTCCATTGCTCCGGATGCGATTAAATGGCAAAGTATATTCAACCTTTCTTTTCCAAAATCGTCTTCCGGTTGTTTCATTTCTGCAAGCATTGATGATTCAATAACTTCTCGCTTTGTTTTATAGCCCTGTCGGATAGCTTCAATATCTTCTTTTGTTAATCTCGGTGACACGATGAATTTAATAACGGATTCCTCTGTAGCGGGATCATAATGATCCGCCACCTGTAAGAGTCCTCTGGAAGTGTAGATTAACGATGAAGACGAGAAAAAGCCCACTGCACGCTTATATGAAACACTATGTTTTAATACTTTTCAATAAAATCGCGGCCGATATTTGAAGTATCTGCGGAGCGATATCTATTTTTAATATTCAGATCCTTAAATTCCATAAGATTTCCCTCCTAGTTACATACTTTCTTCGATATCATCTAGCGCCGCAATAAGCTCTTCGAAGTCTTCTTCTGTAGTAAAATAACTAATACTAAACCTAATCGTTCCAGCAGGATAAGTACCCATATACTGATGTGCAATCGGAGCACATTCTAGTCCGGTACGTACAGAAATGCCACGTTCATTGAATATATTTCCAGCAGAGTCACTGCTAATACCATCCATCAAACACGAAACAATACCTACATATGGAATACTGTGACTAGCTCCAATCGTATGAATGAAATCATAATTATTAAGAATTTCAAGAAGCCTCTTTCTATGTTCTTGTTCTACTTTCCAAATATTATCAACACCAGTTTTTAAAAGCCATTCAAGCGCAGCATGTAACCCCGGCAATACAGCAATATTCAATGTTCCACATTCATATTTCTGTGGAAGAGATTCCGGCATATCTTGATTAGCAGAATCAAATCCAGTTCCACCAAACAATACTGCCGGAAAATTCTGCTGCTGGATTCATTACAAATCCAGAAATACCAGTAGGCCCATACAACGTTTTATGGCCAGCAAATACTGCATAATCAAACGTTTCCAAGGCCAACATTAACGTCTATAAGACCAGCGGTCTGAGACATGTCAGCCAGCGTGCGTGCATTATATTCTTTTGCTATAGCAAAAATCTGTTCAATTGGAGCAATGACCCCAAACGCATTACTTGCATGCGAGACAATGACTAAATCAGGCTTTGTTTCATCAAACTGATATCGAATTTTGTCCATATTATATGTTAAATTATTGCAATCCATCGACAACTGGATGACATTTATGTCACCCCTTTTTTCAAAATGGTGCAGGGTTCGTGTTACAGCATTATGCTCAAACGGCGAAATATAAATGTTCTTAGCTCCACATAGGATACTTCCCTGAATAATCATATTCAAGGAAATTGTTGCTGTGGGTTCAAAAATAACTTGCTTAACCGGACAATGTAATAATGTCCGAACCATAGTCCTGGTATCGTCAATCAACTTACCAGCCGACTCAGCCTGCTTGTAATGTCCACGTCCAGCATTTCCACCACTTCTTCTATAAAAACCATCCATAAAGTCATAGACACATTCCGGTTTTGGAAATGTAGTTGCCGCATTATCAAAATATGCCATTTTCTACAACTCCTCTCAACATAACTTTTTTAAGAATTTCCATTAAAATCTGGCGTTTTTCTTGCTCGGAAATAGCTTGACCCATGGAATCAATTTGAGAAATAATCGAGTTATAAAGAAGTTTACCTCTCTTGCTCTCTTCTACCTTTTCAAATCTTTTCTTACAGCTTTTCCATCTGCGGTCTGGTATGTAAGTTCATACCCCTCTGTCTTTGCTTCTTTTCCTACAACTTCTTCTGTGTGATGGAATGATTCAGCGGTCTCTCTATACTGTTTCATGTTTCTTTCAAACATAATAACAACATCCTCATCCCAGTCCTCAATACGAAGATCTGTGGCCATTTTAGCGACCTTGGTAATAAAGGAATCTTCATCATTTGTAACAGCTTTAAATACCGTTAAACATCTTTCAGTTCCATCCGTAAATAACTGTTCAAACACAGCTTCATCAAGTTTTTCACACCAATCACGAATAATAGATGAAAGAGACATCTTCTTACACTCAGATGCGTCAAGAGTACAGAATAATTCTCGCATCATCTTTACGAGTTCACCCTTTAAATAGCCAAGAGCCCCGTCGTAATGTTCTTTTGTGGTATAAATCTTGTCAGCAAGGGTTTTATCAACTTTGTCAACTCCATAAATTTTGGGAAGAACACGGAATACGAGGTCATAACTTCCTGCGTTTTTACGCATCTCTTGAAGAAATGCGCGGTCTTCCTTGTTGATTTTTTCCCGTTGATAGTCTTTGTATTTTTTGAATATTTCGGTAGATCCATGTACCAACGTTTCATTGATGCCATTACACGTTCATATGGTGCTACATTTGCATCTTCAACGCCATATTCTCCAAACATATCTTCAAGAGATGAAATATATACTTCTTTGTCCGAATTCCAATCGATATAAGCCAACGTAAACATTTCTGGTTCAGCATTAAGCTGTTCCATTGTATCGGCATTCATAGGAACCTGCCCGAAACGGTCACTAATTACAACTTCTTTTTTATATTCATGTAACACAGCGGCAAGATAGATTGGAATAAGCCCTTTTCTCATGCCAATATGCATCTCTGAGCCAGAAAGCTCTTTGTATAGTTGAGCAAAACTTAAACTGTCTGCCTTTCTGGAATTTGTTACAAAAGACTCCATAACTTTAAGTGCCCCAGCAAGCAGATTATTATTAGGTTTCAAATTGATGTGGATTCCGTTGGTATCTGCTGCTTCAAGAACTCCTGTGTTAATGAGTGTACTTCTCATAATTGAGACTTCCTGTCCAGTACCGCTAAGCCCAAGATTCGGCTCAAGCTCGGTACGAAGGATACCAGCAATCAATTTTGCTCTACTATTCCTAGTTACCGTAGTAATTTCTTCTTTATTGATTACTTCATTGTTAATTACAGGAGTTAATCCATAGATGTTATCACAAATATCTGAAAGCAGGTTTGTAAGATCAGATTTTCTTGCTACTTTTTTTACATCTCCATTAAAAATGTATGTAGAGCAATGTTTTTCTGGTCTTGTATATCCACTTATAAATCCTCTCAATACATCTCTCATATCTTCATAGACTACTTCATAGTCTTCAAAGAGAATCGGATCATCAGACACAGTCTGCATCAGAGCTTCTACAGCGTCAAATTCTGCAACAGAATCACGAATGTCGGTATACTTATCCGGAAGAACAAAAACACAGTCTAAACAGTTCTCAGAAGCCTTTTTAAGAGTTTTTTTAAGGTTAGTGATATTTGTCTCAGCATTAGGAACAACTGCAAAAATAACGCCATCTGCATTGATATCCTCGCGTTTCAATACCCAGTTGGTATCCTCACGCACTTCAGAAACATCTATAAATCGGAAATCAAAATATCTCGTCATTTCTTTCTCGTCGTTATAACGAGAAGGATATAAGTAATGATCAAAGTTTGATTCATTAAGTACGTTTTTAATATCGAGTTTCGGAGCCCGCTTGCCAATCATGTTGATAATTTCTGTATGTACATCAACCCCTGAAGTCTCCTTCAAACGGAGATAATTATTGCTCCTTTTTAGATACACTACATATTTATCCTCTACAAGACGTTTAACAGCATCGTTTACAGCATCTGTTCCATAATAGCTGTAAATACCTGTCAACTCATCAAGAGTCGGTTTAAGCTTCTCAAAATGCTCCAGAATATAAATCAGTGTAAGCGTTTTAACAATCTTTGCTTCAAGACTATTGTCATCAATCTTTCTAAGAATTGATGAAGTAAGCACATAATATTTATGAAGGTTTCCAGCGTATACTTCCTGTTTTAGCAGTGGTTCGAAATAATCATAAATTAAATCTGGCGTTGCGAGAGCAAATGCTTCATCCGCATGTTGGCTGAGGAAAGAAGATAATGTTGAATCACCTTTTGCTGAAATAAATGTGAACAATGTTCTTTCATTCTGCGCCACACGTTCAGAAAGTCGCGGGAGAACAAACGTTGACACTGGATGCAATGGGTAGCAATCATAAATAACCTTGTCAATTCCTTCTTCATAAAAATCAGAGAACAGTGGATGCTGCTCATAAAGTGTCTTCATTGCTTCGAATGAAGTAGAGTATTCTTTTTTGAATTTGTTCCATTTTTTCTCATTTTTTTCAATCGCTGCGGCAATAATCTCATATGTCTGTGTAAAATTATTGTTGAGATAGATATGACGGAATCTTTCGGATACCCCTCTCCAACCATCGACCATAGCCTTTGATGCTCTTTCAATATAACTTGTAATTTCCTTGTGTGAAATGAGCATCAGATGAAGTTGCGATTTTCCAGAGCGTCCGCATTTTTCTTGCAAAGATCCTGAAGCATCTTTGTATCGCTCTTTGTTGCATCAGAAATGTGATTCTCAAGGTATTTGCTAAATTCATCATAAATTACGTAGATGCCTGTATATCCCTTAGGTTTAAGTGCTTTAACAACTTCTTCATAGAGTTCAGCAACGTCAAAACCTACAAAAGGGTTAAAGTGGCTACCAGCTGTCAGTGAAGGATAAAGTTTCTCGAATTCTGCATATGCGGAAGGGTCAAAATCATGAAGACGTTCAATAAATTTATTTGCTTGACCGTCAATCAATGTTTTAAAACAATTATATGTCTCTGGAAAATTGCTCTTCCATTTAACGATCGTGTTAATAGCTGCCTGATAGTTAGTCTCCGGCATAATGTCTGTCAATTCGTTTTCAGCAAGAGTTCTCTCCAATGCGAGTAAAAAAGCTTGAGCAAGAGAATTGCTGCTTCCAGAGATAACAACTGGAAGAATTTTATTACTACCATGATAATAATTCTGAATCAACTGATAGAGTTCAGGTTTTTCCGAACTAATAACAGGCATCATTTTCTCAAAGAGTTCTGGATCTTTTTTCATAAGGATTGAAAGAATCATAAGAACAATATGACTCTTTCCCTTTCCATAAGCCCCAATCAGAATTCTGGCCCTATCTGTAGAATTCTGAGACGTGCTAAGTAGAACATCTTCAAGTAATGACAACGCTGATTTTGTTGGAATATAGTTTTTAAGCTTTCCGTCATCATTCATGTCGTATGCAATGTTGACTGAACTTTGAAATCCAGTAGCTACTGAAATCATATTTGTCATGCTTTACTCTCTTCCTTTCTCGATATTCTCGTAATATTTTTCTACACACTCATTAAACGTGTAAGACTTATCAATGCGTACAACATCAAGACCAGCTGTACGAATAATTTTAACTGCACCAGTTTTTTCGGCCTCACGGAGCGCATCAATCATGGTAATAGTATCCAGATTAAATACTTTCCCAATATTTTTCGGTGCTGTAAGAAGCTCATTAAGACCTACTTCTGTAGCTCCTGCTGCTTGGTCCATCAAGACAGCTAAAATAACCCACGGATCAATACTTTCTGCCGATGGAGAAACTTTTCTGTAGACCTTTCTATTTTTGTCGACGATGTCAACCAGTCCAAGTTCTCCAAATGGACAATCGATATTGTTTTCTGGTGATACCTTTCCTGGATCTGTTTTGTATCTGGGAACATATGTCCCAATGATGCAATTAAAATCATCTGTAAGCGAACGCATTGCTGCGCTTTTGCCGTTTGCATCAATTACGTAGCCGTTTAATCCAGCAACAAAATCATTTCTGTTAAACTCAGTCATATTGAATACGTTGTAGAAATAATACCATGATGCTGCCAGTTCTTCTTGTGAAGCCAATCGATACTGTAATAGATACAATGTACCAAGTTCTTCAATGTACCTATCATGTTCGTAAATCTTCTCTCCGAGCGGAGTAAATGTTTGCACTCTTTTCCCCGAAGTTCGGTTCTTCCGTGATACCAACTGCTTGCAGCCAATATCTCAGAGATTTAACCATATTTGAGCCAATTCCTAACGTATCCATCGGATTTTTTTCCTTAGAAATAAACGCTGTTGGTTCGTTTTTTACTGCTTTCATGCCTTTGCTCAGCCATCTTTTTCTGATAAAGAACGTCTCATGAGCACGAAACTTCATTGCCATATAATCATCCTCCAGTTATCACTCTTTTGTTCTTAAGTATTTATCCATCATGCAACCACCGCAAAGAATCTTTTGATCCACACACATGCCGCAGTGAACACATTTGTCTGGGTTAATGTAATAATAATCACCTACAATTGAAATAGCACCAGCTTTACAAACTGATTCGCACTTCAGGCATTTATGGCAGGCGTTAAACTTGCGCACCTGATAGCCCGCTTTACGTTGCAAATTTTCATGATTCGCAACATTCATTGTACGTATTTTCACTGCATAATCATAACCATCCTGGTTGAATGGTTGAATCGAAATAATTGGTACATTCGTCCTAGTATCCAATATAATCACTTCATGAAGGAGCTTTCTTCCCATTTCAGGCGCAAGTTTTCCAAAAGGAACAAACATGCCTACCAGTTCATCATCAAACGGGCGTGACAATTTGTAAATTTTAGCATGTTCTTCAGATGTACAGTTAGTAAATCGAATCTTTACATCCTTTGCAGCCGGAAGTCCGTTACCACCTTGACGAGCTTTCCATGCTCCACTATCAATGTATTCTTCGGGATCAGGCTTCCCAATCTTTTTTGCAAATCCAATCAGAAAATCCCTCCACTCCTTAGCACGTTCTGGCATATAGATGTTTGTAAGGAAAATATCTCTATTGTTATTATTCGGACACAGCCAACATCCAACACGCTCATAGCCATAACGATAAGCATCGTTAAAATCAATCCCCGTAGTTAGAATATATAACCAGATATCAATATCCATCCAAAAGAAAATTGGCGAAGCAACCGTTTGTTTGTTAATCTTCACAGATTCTGAACTATCTTCTACACGATTATACTTACTACGAGACACGGATTCTGCCTTACGGATGCCATAAAAAGTTAAAACCTGTTGATTTCTATACATGTTATTTAACACTCTTGTAATTGGACCTGTTTTAAACATTGAACAACACCAACGCATCATACGGGCTGGTGGACCAATCGTATCAGCCATGTTGAGAAAATTTTGTTCGTTATTTTTTGCAATTTGAAAAATTGCACGCGGATGCTCCTTGCGGAATCTTTCTGCATAATCAATTGTAGTCGGAAACTCCAATGTTGTATTTCCGAAAATGTGTACCAAACTTGGATCTGCAAGTGCTTTTGTAACAACATCCGCTGTAACTGTCGAATCCTTACCTCCAGAAAATGAAATAATAAGATTTTCTTCTTTGAATCGCGAAGCTGTTTCTTTTACAAACATGGAAGCTTCATCTACGAGGTAATTAAATCTGTCTCTATTTGCATTGATAAATCTCTCAGTATACAATTCAAAACTATCGTATGTAAGTAATTCCTTATATTTAACCACGTCTTTGGCAATCTGCTCTATATCGGCCTTTTCAAAGTCTTTTTTTGATAAAACCTTCACTGTACCATCAATGTAATAACGACTTCCTGTTGCCCAAACAGACGCGTCTGCATATGTATTTGGGGCTTTTCCCATAAGAAGCTCCATTAAAAGGCGTTCTTCGGGAAATACTGGGAGTATCCCAAAGTTTGTGTAAACCTTCAAACTGATGTAAGATAATATTACTCAGTTTGGAGGTTTTTTTATGGGAAGAAGAAAAGGAGACACACCACAAAAAGCAGCATTAAGACAATTAATGCAAGGATATTTAAAGGACAATGATATCAGTGTAAAAAATGGAACAGATGTTAATGCAATCATGCGTGATATGATGTCAGTGATCCTTGAAGGTGCTCTGGATGAAGAACTTAATGAGGAACTAGGCTATTCCAGATATGATTATCGTAATAAAGATACCAATAACAGTCGCAATGGTCATTCTGGGAAAACCATGCATACCAGTTATGGGGATATGGAAATCGCTGTTCCTCGTGATCGTAATGGCGAATATGAACCCAGATTAATCAAAAAATATCAGAATACTGTTACCCAGGACATGGAGGAAAAGATTCTCTCCATGTATGCAAAAGGCATGACGACCGGAGATATTGAATCTCACATGAAAGAACTCTACGACATTGATATATCAGACAGTACGATCAGCAGGATTACAGATAAGATCCTTCCGATCGTAAAAGAATGGCAGGAAAGACCTTTGGAAGAAGTCTATGCAGTTGTTTATATGGATGCAATCCACTATCATGTGCGAAGTGAAGGCCGAATTGTAAAACGTGCTGTTTATATCGCTCTTGGGGTCAACATGGATGGTAAAAAAGAAGTCCTTGGAATGTATGTGGGTGATAATGAAAGTGCTAAATTTTGGCTTTCTATCATCAATGGGCTGAAAAATCGTGGCGTTGAAGATATTCTGATCACATGTGTGGATGGACTGACAGGATTTCCACAGGCAATCGAAGCTGTATTTCCACAGACAGAGATACAACAGTGCATCATTCATCAGATACGAAATACCACAAGATATGTATCTTATAAAGACAATCGAAAAGTAATGGCTGACCTAAAGGCAGTCTATGCTGCACCAACGGAAGAGATCGCTTTAGAAAATCTTGAAGATTTCGGAGAAAAGTGGAACTCAAAATATCCAAAAATCTATAAATCATGGAGCGAACGCTGGGCAACACTGGCTACTTATTTTAAATATCCAGAACAGGTTAGAAAACTTATTTATACAACAAATGCCATCGAAGGATTCAATCGTCAGTTGCGAAAAGTGACAAAAAGCAAAACTGTATTTCCAACTGATGACAGCTTATTAAAAATGCTTTATTTGGCAACGATGGACATCACAAAAAAATGGACTGGTCGCAGAAGAGACTGGAGCCAGATCCGTGCACAATTAGATATATTTTTTGAAGAACGATTAGAAAAATATATGTATTAAAAATCTGTGTTTTTAGACAGGTTTATTTGACATGCCTAAAATCTTTTGTATAATGCAGATAAGGGCTATGAGTCAAAATTTGACTCATAACCCTCATAACTATTGATTAATCTTATATCAGTTTTTTGTGTTTACACAAAACTTGAAACAGTCTCTTGATATAACCGCAATGGCTTTTCATAACTATATGATGTAAGTGTCAAAAGTATAAATTGCGTTTGTGCTTGCACAAATAAGCAATTTATCTTATTGACACTCTTATCATTATATATCTGCTAGATAGCTTTCAATGCCATCTAAGATACATTGAACAGCTTTTTTCTGATACCCATCATCCTGAAGAGCTTTCAATTCCTCAGGATTAGATAAAAAAACACATTCCACGATCACGATCGGATAAGGATTATCTCGAAACAGATAATACTCAGCATTTGCCTTTGCCTCCCTGTGATTGTTCGGATCAAGCCCCTTGATCAAAGCAGACTGGATATGATCCGCTAACTGCTTTGATTTCTCAGACCCTTGCGGATAGAAAACCTGAGCTCCATGGACATCACTGCTTGGATAACTATTCTGATGAATGCTGATCACTGCCATAGGATCATTCTCAAAAATGAGCTGCTTTCGATTGGATAGATCACTTCGTTTCTCATTTTCTTTCGAATCCGCAAGATTATAGTCCCCATTTCTTGTCATATATACTTTATAATTTTTCTTTTCCAGAAGTTTTTGAAGCTTTAATGCAAGAGAAAGGTTGATATCCTTTTCTAAAATATTCGAATTTCCAACCTTCCCAGGATCAGAACCTCCATGTCCGGCATCGATACATATCACATTTTGATTCTTGACAGTCTGTGCAACAAAGATAGGGAATGTAATAGAAGAAACAGATAATAAAACGACGATCAGAAGAACACCCCAGAAGATGAAACGATGTTGTTGATTCATAGGAAGAACATCCTTTTTCTTTCTATTATATGATGTAAGTGTCAAAAGTATAAATTGCGAAGTCTCAATGGTGCAATACTTTATTTTTTCCATATTTAATGTTATAATAAATCCAAATGACTACATTTAATCATTGAAGAAAGATTAAAAGTCAGGAGAGTTTAATATGGAAACAAGACTTGTAAAAATTAATAATATGGAAGATTGCAAAAAGGACATGGAAGAAGCAGGAGAGCTGATCAAAGCAGGCGAACTTGTTGCATTTCCAACAGAGACAGTCTATGGCCTTGGAGGGAATGGATTACTTCCTGATGCGGCAAAGAAGATCTATGCAGCGAAGGGAAGACCTTCTGATAATCCATTGATCCTTCACGTATGTGATATGCAGATGGTAGAATCTCTGGTCAAAGAGATTCCAGACAATGCAAGACGTGCGATGGAACATTTCTGGCCGGGACCTATGACGGTAATCTTGCAGAAAGCGGATCAGGTACCAGATTGTGTGACAGGCGGACTTGATACAGTAGCGATCCGTATGCCGGATCATCCAGTTGCATTAGAGCTGATCAGAAGATCAGGAGTGCCGATCGCAGCACCAAGTGCGAATACATCTGGGCGTCCAAGTCCGACAAAAGCAGAACATGTCATGGAAGATCTTCATGGAAAGATTCCGATGATCTTAGATGGGGGAGCTGTTATGGTAGGTGTAGAATCAACGATCATTGATTTTACAGAAACAGTTCCAGTGATCCTAAGACCAGGATGGATCACAAAGGAGTCCATGGAAGAATTTCTTGGGTGTGAAGTATTGATGAATACATCTTTAAAAGCAAGCGATCACGGAATTCCAAGAGCACCTGGAATGAAGTACAAACACTATGCACCAAAGGCGGAGATGGTGCTTGTATTAGGCGATGATCAGGAGAAAGTCGTTGATCATATCAATCAGCTTGCGAAAGAACAAAAGGAACAGGGTAAGAAGATAGGAATCATTGCATCGGATGAGACAAAAGACCTCTATCAGGCAGATGAAGTTGTTTCTGTAGGACAGAGAGCACATCTCGAGACAGTAACAGCACATTTATATGATGTATTAAGAGAATTTGACCATAAGGATGTTGATATGATCTATTCCGAAGGATTTGAAGGTGAACCCTTAAGTGAGGCGATCATGAACCGTATGGTAAAAGCAGCAGGACATGAAATCCTCCGTATTTAAAAAGGAGAATATTTTGAAGAAGATAATAATGGTGAGTACGAATAATACGTGCCGAAGCTTTATTGCAGAGTCGATCCTTCGCCAGTATCTTTTGGATGCAGATCAGAAGAATATTGAAGTGATCTCAAGAGGGCTGGTCGTATTATTTCCAGAACCTGTCCATGTCAAAGCAGCAGACATGGTAATAAAGACATGCGGGATTGAAAGTCTTGATTTTCGGTCGGCGCAGCTTACGCAGGAAGAAGTAGAAGAAAGCGATCTGATCTTAACCATGACAGAAGAGCAGAAAGATAAGATTTTAGAAGAATATCATGGATACAAAGAGATCGCGACATTGAACGAATATGCCAGAGTGGAAGGTGCGATCATTGACCCATACGGCATGGAAGATGACGACTACGAGCGCTGTTTTGAACAGATTGCCCGTTTAGTTAAGAAAATATGGCAAGAAAGACTAGGAGGAAACAAAATGATAGGTATTGGTAGTGATCACGGTGGATATGCATTAAAACAGGCAGTTATCAAACATCTGGAAGAAAAAGGATATGCAGTGAAAGATTATGGATGCTATTCAGAAGAATCCTGTGATTATCCAGTTTATGCAAAAGCAGTAGCGAATGCAGTCAAAGACGGAGAAGTAAAACAAGGAATCTTAATCTGTGGAACAGGAATCGGAATCTCTATTACAGCGAATAAGATTAAGGGAATCCGTGCAGCACTTTGCAGTGACACATTCAGCGCACACGCAACAAGAGAACATAATGATGCAAACATTCTTGCAATGGGAGCACGTGTTGTTGGAGAAGGTTTAGCACTTGATATCGTTGATACATTCCTTGAGACAGAATTCTCAAATGATGAGAGACACATTCGTCGTATCAATATGATCGAAGACTAGAAGAGAAAATCAAAGTTATATAAAAATAAGATATAAGCCATATGAATAAAGAAGATATGCAGACAGTTTTTAGAAGTGATCAACAGTTTGCATGTCTTTTTTTGTATACAAAATCACTTTGAAGATGATAAAAAACAGTTAAGATTCAGTTAAGAAGCAGAAAAAAATTATCAGATCTTAACACGAAAAAAACTGACCAATGTTCATTTGTATACATAATTCCTTTCAGAGAGGATACGTTGAGCCGGTCCGGCCTGGAAAGGCATACGGCTGTCTCCATCCTCTGGTCAGACCGGCACTTTTGAAGCAGAAACAGGAGCTATCCATTATGCACTCCGTTATCGTCCTGCAGCAGATCATTTGATTGTAGAGTGTATACTCTCCAACCGGGGAAAAGAAATCTTTGAACCGGAGTATTCCCGTCTTTTTATTGGAATAGACTCAGAGATGAAAACATTTCCAGAGTGGGACACTAAGTTCTTTCCTACTTTACTACGGTGTGAGAAAGATTTTACCTGGGGATATTTCATGTCTCCGAGGCAGGTTATT
>ENA-OQDL01001084-OQDL01001084.1-human-gut-metagenome-genome-assembly--contig:-NODE-1084-length-14681-cov-8.236773_pt1 | contig 14681 bp, 12 predicted proteins | sample MGYA00242782_ERZ504609 | MGnify/ENA primary metagenome ERZ504609 (study PRJEB26092, sample SAMD00036320) | human gut metagenome | host: Homo sapiens | study: EMG produced TPA metagenomics assembly of... | reverse complement strand
AAAGTTACTCTGAGCAAGAGCGAAGGCATCAAAGAAGGCGAGACAGTAACTGCAACCGCAACACCGGACGAGGGATATGAACTGGATAACCTTACCGTTGCCGCTGCAGACAGCAAAGCAGTAGCAACACAGGCTACCAAAACAGGCTGTACATTTGCCATGCCTGCTTCTGATGTGACAGTTACTGCAACCTTCAAAGAAGAAGCACCGAAAACGATCGATCTGAGCCAGGTAAGCATCGCAACAGATACATTCGGAAATGACTGGGAAGTAACTTTTAAAGATGCGAACGGCTATGTAAAAGCGATCACAGAAGTGAAAGTAAACGGAACAACATGGGAAGAAAAATTCCTACAGTATTTCTTCCGGTGGTGCATATAAGAAACATACAGACGATAACAAACTGGTATTTGCAGCAAAAGATTACAGCTCTCACCGGTGATCCCGGTATTAAAGAGCGGTGATGTGATCACCATTTTCCGCAAAAGGTTATGAAGATTTTACAGCAAAACTGGTTATCGACCTTGACGGAAAAGCATCTCTGGTAGCAGATGACGGAAAGGGAGATCCTTATGAACTGCATGTAAAGATCGAAGGTACTTTCGATTCTGCCCTGGTAGGACAGGACAATTACGATGCAGTATCCAGCGCCAGTGTCGGTGGCGCTTCCAGCAACAAAAACAGTGATGTAACGGTATACGGAGCAATGCTGGAAAAAGGCAAAGAACCGACCGACAGCGACTGGAAAGAACTGGACAATATGTCCCAGATCAAACTGGACGGTAAAAAATGCAGCGTAAGTATCGTACCGGATACTGCAAGCGGAACACCGGTTGACAGCGACAGCGGAATGCAGGGTGTCTATATGACCATCAGCAGTGCCCTGACACTGAGCGGTACACCGAAGGATGCCGGTAACTATCTGATCTCTGTAAAGATTACCGATCAGCAGGGAAGAGAAGCAGTCAGCAATACCTTACCGTTCCATGTATACACCGGAGAGGAAACTCTGGCAGACAGACTGGTAACAGATAACTTCAAACAGTATGAAAGCGGTCTGTATGCATGGGATATCATGGAACCATGGGCAATCAAAAACTTTGGAAGCAATGTGGATGGTGAAACAGAAAGCGTTCGTGTTCCGAAAGACCTGGAAGCATGGTTCGGATCTCATGTGAGCGGAACTTACGGATATCTGGGTTATGATCTTCCGTGGAAACAGGTAGTGAGTGGAGACATTCCGCAGACCCTGTATATTCCGGAAGGATGCAACCTGACACTGACCAATATGAAGATTCTGAGCAGCGTTCGCATCGTCATTGAAAATGGCGGAAAACTGACACTGGATGATTCTGTGGTACAGGGTATCATCGATGTACAGAGCGGCGGTACTTTCTCCATGAACTACAGCAGCTACAACAACGAATTTACCACAGGTGCATCTCTGTGTGGACAGCTTCGTCTGGCAGATGGCGCAATCCTGGAAAATGCAGCTATCTACTCTCATGCAAACTATCTTGCAAATGGAAACCTGACAGACCGTACCACTTCCGAGCCGGTAGTAACCGCAACCGGAAATGTTACGATCAAAGGCAAAGTATTTATCAAGGGCGATGACGGCGGAAGCGATATCGGACAGATGGCCCTGCGCGTATCCAACGGAACTCTGACACTAGAAGACGGTGCGGAACTGGTAACTTACGGTGGAAGCGGCAAGACACTGCTGTACACCGAAGGAGGAACAGCAATTGAGCTGGATAATGCAACGATCACAGGAAACGGAAAAGTAACAGCAATCGGAGGAGATGTACTCTGGGGCAATGGCGGAACAGGTGTAACCGGAAACGGAATCATTTCCACAAAAGAAGCATTCCTTCAGGGAGCAACTGCAAACACTTCCAACAAAGCCGTACCTGGAAAAGCAACCGACGGTAATGTAAAAGTGACAAGCACAAGCAAACACATCGAAGACGGAACCGAGATCTCCGGCGCAGACAACGATCCACTGGCAGATCTGTACTGGAAGACTGGAATTAACCCAACTCCGCCGCTGGATAAATTTGTAACAACTCCGGCACTGTCTATCAGTGATGTGGAAGTTGCAAATACAACCTATACCGGAAGTGCACTGGATCTGGTTGTAACAGCAAAAGACGGAGAAACCGTACTGACAGAAGGAACCGATTACTTCCTTACGTTCAAAGATGCAGACGGAAATGAGATTTCCGCAGATTCCATTGTACAGGCAGATACTTATACCGTAGTAGTAAATGGTATCGGAAGTTATGGGGGAATACAGGAAATCCAGTTTACCGTGGAACCAAAACAGACCACTCTGAGCGTGACTACAGATCCGGCTTCTGCAACATACGATGGAACAAGCAAAACTCCGACCGTGGAAGTAAAAGACGGTGACCAGACACTGGTTGCAGGAACGGATTACGAAATCACTTACATTTACGGGGAAGAAACAACTGCGAAAGATTTTGCAGGCGCAGAATTTGTAGAAGCAGGCAGCTATAAGCTGGTCATCACCGGAATCGGCAATTATGCAGGTTCCACCGGAGAAGCTGTTTTTGAGATCAAAAAAGATTCCACCGGAACCGATGACACCAACAAAGGTGATGATAAGAAAGACGATACCAACAAAGGTAACGACAATACTTCCACCACCGATAAAAACGACGGAAATACAACAACCGATAACAACAAAACAACAGGAAAAGATAACCAGACGGTATTAAAAGCTGACACAACAACCAGCAATACAAACAACACAAATACTACCGCCAAGACATCCACCAGAACAAACAGCGTGAAAACCGGAGATACCAACAACCTGTATATCTGGATCACACTGCTGGCAGTTTCCTGTGTTGCACTGGCAGGTCTTGTAGTATATACAAGAAGACGCAGAGCAAAATAAAAATATGAAATGAAAAAGATGTGGACATCATGCATTATCTGGCATGATGTCCACGTTTTATGTTGCATTGCATATCAATAATTGGTCCAGTGGACCAATTTTGATTACGGGCAAAGGGCGAACGTTGACATGGCTGTATTGCTCTGGTAGAGTAATAAAAACAGAAGGCATCCGGCAGGGTGTGGTTGGGTCATCAAAAATTCTGAAAAAAGGAAAGGCGAGACAGAAAAATGGAAAAGCAGAAAATACTGGATCAGATCAAAGGGGGACTCATCGTCTCCTGTCAGGCGCTGGAACATGAGCCGCTGTATACGAAAGAGGGCGGTATTATGCCACTGATGGCGAAGGCTGCCGCACAGTCGGGCGCTGTGGGAATCCGTGCAAATACGGTGCGGGATATCACGCAGATCAAAGAGGTGGTAGCCCTTCCGGTAATCGGGATTATCAAGAAAGATTATGAAGGAACACCGATGTATATCACGGTGACGATGAAAGAAGTGGATGCCCTGGTCGCATGTGGTGTGGATATCGTGGCGGTACAGGGAACCGGTGCCAGACGCCCGGACGGAAGCAGTGCACCGGAATTTATCCGTGCGATCAAAGAAAAATACCCACAGCAGCTGGTAATGGCGGACTGTGCGACGTTGGAAGAAGGAATCGCATGTGCCGAGGCGGGGGCTGATTTTGTGGGTACTACGATGCGTGGCTACACACCGGAGACAAAAGGATGCGACGATATCGATTATGCATTTATCCATGAACTTTCCGAAAAATGCCCTGCAAAGATCATTGCAGAGGGACATATCCATTACCCGGAACAGGCAAAAAAAGCGTTGGAAGCGGGAGCATTTGCCCTGGTAGTCGGTGGCGCGATCACACGACCGGCGGAGATCACGGCACGATTTGTCTCCGCAATTGCAGAATAAGAGAACGGGAAGAACGAGATAAACTAAGAAACCAGTACAGAGCCATCGGAAAAATGGTCTGTACTGGTTTTCTTTTTATAGAGCAGCGTGTTTTGCTTTTTTGATATTGTACATTTCTTCATCCGCCAGATTGATATAAATTTGCGGTACAGCGGTTTTGCCAACTGATCGTACGCCATCCGGTTGTAAAGTCCGGTGAGGGAATCACGGATGTAGAGCTGGGAGAGCCGCTTGTTCATTTTCTTGAGGGTAAGTCTTGCATACAGAGACTCCACCGTGTTCTGAAACGAAGTCTTCCAGACGCGGGAGATTGTAGATGTTGTATTCTCCCTGGTTGTACTTTTCGTCTTTGCTGAAGTTACCGAAGCTGTGGAAGACATACAGGCTTGCATCGAGATGAGAGTCTTCGAGATAGCGTCGGTAACCGATGATCCAGGCGGCGGTAACGTAGCGCTGCCAGCCGTCAGTAATAAGTGCTAATTTTTCATTGTAAAATCCCCTGACATTACTAAAAACGTTATAAAATAGTGCTGATTTCTATTACAATAGATAATGTGAAATGATTCCAGGGGGTTTTTCTGTATTTTACCAGCCCAATACCCATTTTCCGTTGGTGAAATCCGGAATATCAACGACAGCGCCGCCCTTGGCTACAGACATCTCGGACAGGGCAGTGATCGCCATCCAGGAAGCTGCATCGTAGACATCTACCGGCATCGGGCTGTCTTCACGCAGACACTGGAAGAACTGTTCGAATTCGAGCCAGTCCATGCCGCCGTGGCTGCCCTGTACGCCTTCTTCGAGGAATTTTTTCCAGATCGGATGCTCATAGGTTTCGGCGTAGGTGTCCGCGTTGCCGCTGCATTCTTTTCTCCAGTCAAAATCATGGTCGCGGTCTGCTTTGCGGTCGATAAATACGGAATCGGTGGCTTCTTCGTACATGCCTTTGGTTCCGCGGACGGTAAAGTTACGGCTGTAGTATCTCGGCAGGGTGGTGTCGAGTGTCAGCTGGATGGTTTCTCCGTTTGCACAGCGGATCATCGTGGTGATGATATCACCCTGAGCAAAATGCGCCTGTTTCAGTTCCTCGTCATCGCTCTTATTCTGCAGGATGAACTCGTGGAGTCCTGCAGATTTGGAAGCGAAGGAAGACAGGGTCAGCATCCGGTTTCCGTGGTTGATGTTCAGGATCTTGGCGATCGGTCCCAGATCGTGGGTTGGATAGTTTTCACAGTTTCTGGACAGATAGTTTCTCAGACGGTAATGTCTGTTTTCTTTTCCGAAAGCGATTTCGTCTCTCAGATCATGCTGATATCCACCGGCGCAGTGAACGACCTCACCGAGAACACCCTGATCTACCATATTTAACACCATCAGTTCCCGGCGGCCGAAGCAGCAGTTTCCATGAACATAAACGGTGTTTTGGTTTTCTCATAAGCGTCTACCAGTTTGTAGCAGTCTTCCAGAGAATAAGCACCGCCAACTTCCATGGCTACGGCTTTGCCGGCATACATGGCTGCCAGAGCGATCTCCACATGAGATTCCCAGGCGGTTGCGATGATGATGGTATTTACCTCTTCATTTGCGATAATGTCTTTGTAATCGGTAGATACAAAAGGTGTCGGCTGACCGGCAGCTTCCACGATTTTTGCACCTTCCTGTGCACGGTCTTCGTAACTGTCGCAGACAGCAGCAACCTGTTCTTTCTGAGCCAGAACGATAATTTTCCAGCAGATCTTTCCCACGGCATCCAAGACCGATATATCCGATTTTAATGTTTTCCATCAGAGTTTCTCCTTTATGTGCTTTTTTTAAATATTCTGAGATTTATTATACACGGATGCCGGAAATTGACAAGGAAAATAGAATCTAAATCCTGTGAAAAATCGCTTGTGTATTGTGCAGAAAATTTCTATAATAAAAGAAGAATTGTCCGGAAAACAGCGGATATTTTGAGGGGTATGCAAGAACAAACATAATGTAAAGGAGATAATGAATTATGAAATTTACCAATGGTTACTGGATGCTTCGTGATGAGATGCGGGCAGCCTATGCAGTTGAGTATGGAAGTCACCGGGTATACGGACAGGAACTGACGATGTATCTGCCGTGTTCCCATATCGTAGACCGGGGAAGCTGCCTGAATATTCCGCTTCTGACGGTGACACTGTCGAGTCCGATGGACGGTGTGATCAAAGTGTCTGCGGTGCATCATGACGGAGCCGTATATAACGGACCTTTTGCAAAGATTTATACCGGCGATGCGCATGTGCGGATCGAGGAGAATGAGGAGCAGCTGATCTATCAGACGGGCTCTCTGAAAGCGGTGATCGATAAAGCACCGAATGGATACAAGATGGCATTTTTATGAGGAAGATACTTTCCTCACAGAGTCGAGTTTCCGGAATCTTGCCTATATGCAGAACACAAAAACCGGGAAAAACTATATGCTGGAGCAGATGTTCCTCGATGTGGATGAATATGTCTACGGACTCGGGGAACGTTTCACGCCGTTCGTAAAAAACGGACAGGTAGTGGAGATGTGGAACGAGGATGGCGGAACTGCCAGTGAGATTGCCTATAAAAATATCCCGTTCTATGTGACAAATAAAGGCTACGGTATCCTGGTGGACAACGAGGGCGATGTGGCGTATGAGATCGCCAGTGAGAAGGTAGAACGGGTCCAGTTTTCCGTGGAGGGGGAACGTCTGGATTATTATGTGATCAGCGGAAAAACTCCAATGGGAACCGTAGAAAAATACACGGATCTGACCGGAAAACCAGCGCTCCCTCCGGCATGGTCGTTCGGACTGTGGCTGACGACTTCTTTTACCACGAACTACGATGAGGCAACGACTTCCAGCTTTATCCAGGGAATGGCAGACCGGGAGATTCCGCTGCATGTCTTCCATTTTGACTGCTATTGGATGGATGCCTATGAGTGGTGTAACTTCGAGTGGGATCCTGCGACATTTCCGGATCCGAAGGGGATGTTGAAACGGTATCACGACCGCGGACTTCACATCTGTGTATGGATCAACCCGTACATCGGACAGAAATCCTGTCTGTTCAAAGAAGGAAAAGAGCAGGGTTATCTGGTAAAGAAAACAGACGGAAGCGTATGGCAGACCGATCTGTGGCAGCCGGGCATGGCATTGGTGGACTTTACGAATCCGGATGCTAAGGCATGGTATCAGGACAAGTTAAAGACGCTGCTGGATATGGGTGTAGACTGCTTCAAAACCGACTTTGGTGAGAGAATCCCGGTGAAAGATATCGCGTATTTTGACCATTCCGATCCGGTTAAAATGCATAATTATTATACCTATCTGTACAATCAGGCAGTTTTTGAATTACTGGAGCGTGAGCGAGGAACCGGAGAAGCCGTATTGTTCGCGCGTTCTGCGACCGTCGGCGGACAGCAGTTCCCGGCACACTGGGGCGGCGATTGTTCCGCAAGCTATGTCTCCATGGCAGAGACGCTTCGCGGAGGACTTTCCCTGTCTCTGGGCGGATTTGGTTTCTGGAGTCATGATATCAGTGGTTTCGAGAGCACCGCACCGGCGGATATCTACAAACGGTGGTGTCAGTTCGGCTTGCTGAGTTCCCACAGCCGTCTGCACGGTTCTTCTTCCTACCGCGTGCCGTGGCTGTTTGATGAGGAAGCCTGCGATATTCTGCGGGAATTTGTCAATCTGAAATGCCGTCTGATGCCGTATCTGTACGGACAGGCAGTGCGCTCCCACAAAGAAGGCCGTCCGGTGCTGCGTCCGATGTTCCTGGATTTCCCGGAGGATCGCGCGTGTGATACGTTGGATCGCCAGTATATGTTCGGTGATTCCCTGCTGGTGGCTCCGATCTTTAAGGAGAGCGGTGAGGTACAGTATTATCTGCCGGAGGGAACCTGGTATAACCTGATCACAGGAGCAGAAGTGACCGGAGGAAAATGGCAGAAAGAGACGCATGATTATCACAGTCTGCCACTGATGATCCGTCCAAATACAGTGCTTGCTTTGGGCAATAATGACCAGAAACCGGATTATGATTATGCGGATGGTGTTAGCCTTCTGGTATCCGCGTTTGATGAGGGAGCCGAAGCGAAACTGAGATACCGGATCTGAAAGGAGAGACGGTGATGACGGTGACTGCGAAATGTGTGGGAGATGAGATTCACCTGCATGTGGAAGGCGGAAACGGAAATTATACGGTGAAGAGTCTTTCGGGTTGCAAGGTAGTTGTGGAAGCGTAAGAATCTGCGGGGACAGAGAAGAAATACCGAAGCATATCCGTAGAAATGTCAGAAAAGCCATAATGCGAAAATAAAATTGTAAAATTATATCACCACAAAGAAAAAGGCATGCATACAGAAGCGAAAAATCCTGTATGCATGCTTTTTTGATGCATTGCATATTAAAAATTGATCTGGTGAATCAATTTGCTTACATAAGATGCGTAGAACACTGCTGGATATATCTGGATTCTGTGTTAGTCGTGGGAGATTGCAGTTGAAAAAGTCCGGTGTGCGGATCAGTTGCCGGCAGCCGTACCGCGCTCCGCCGGCACCGCTTTCCACACTGCGCAGGGCATCGCCGAAGCGCGCAAGGCAGCCGGCTTGGGTCCGGTTCCGGACGCCACCGAAACCGATGGCGGCTCCCGCGGCCAGGTGGTGGACGGCATCCACGTGCACGCCGTGCGTCTGCGTGGCCTCAACGCCCATGAGGAGGTGCTGTTTGGCAACTCCGGCGAACAGCTGACCATCCGCGCCGACAGCTTCGACCGCATCTCCTTCATGCCGGGCGTGCTGCTGGCCGTGCGCAAGGTCTCCACCGGAACCTACCCGGGTCTGACCGTCGGCCTCGACCACTTCCTCGACCTGTAATCGTAATTCTTTTTTCAAACTGCCGACGGGTGCATGTGTCTCCCGTCGGCAGTTTTTTTATGGCGGATCTGTTCCGATTATTTGGCAAGGCGTGCGATGGCGGCGCTGACTTCCGCCAGCTTTTCGTCGGCGACGGTACCGCCCTCCGCCGCGGCTTTGGCGACGCAATGGTGCAGATGGTCGTCAAGTAACAGTAGCGCCACCGACTTCAGCGCGCTGTCCGCTGCGGAAATCTGTGTCAGAATGTCGATGCAGTATTCGCCGTTTTCCGTCATCTGCCGAATGCCGCGCACCTGCCCTTCGATGCGATTCAATCGTGCGATGATCCTCTTCTGGTCGCTTGCGTACCCATGTTGCGTGGCGTTCATATCGTCCTCCTCGCTGCGCTGAAAATTTTATCTACGGCTGAAGTTTGCTCGTCCCTCTTGCCAATATACCCTATAGGGGTATATTGTGATGGTGTTTGCCGAAATCGAAAGCCAATTACGGACGGAAGGCGGCTGGAATATGCACATCGCAATCGCGCTTATTATGGCGCTGCTCGTCACGGCGGGCGTGCTGTGGTTCTTCTTCGCACCGCGCAAAGCATATCGTGCGCCGTTGCGCGACGGCGTGCAGGAAGCGGTCGTCGAAGTCAAAGGCGGGTATAACCCAGCCGTCATCGAAGCCGAAGCGGGCATGCCGTTGCGGCTGATCTTCGATCGCAAGGAAGACGGCGAATGCTCGTCGCATGTCGTGTTCTCCGATTTCGGGGTCGATCTTGCGTTGCCCGCCTTCCGCACGACCACGCTGACGCTTCATCCCGACCAGCCGGGCGAGTATCCCTTCGCATGCGGCATGAACATGCTGCACGGCACGTTGCGCATACTGCCGGGAAAGCATGCAAGTGTCGGTGCCGCCGCCGGTGCCGCGGTTGGTTCCGTCGGCGCCAGTATGTCCGATTCCGGCGATTCGGACATTCGCGCGACTGCTGACGGTGCCCACGCATCCGGTTCCGCGGAAACAGGCGTGCAATGCGCGCAAAAAGGCGCCGTCCAAACGTCCGGTTCGGGTGATTCGGGCAAATCGCGCGGATTGGAATCGGAAATTCGCGCCCTCATCACCCGTCTTATCGTGGCGGCCGTCTGCACGATTCCGGTATTCGGCTCCACCATGCTCATGCTGTATCCGATGCCGAACTGGCTGCAGTTCCTGCTGATGCTGCCAATCGTCGGCTATGCGGCATTGCCGATTTTCCGCAGCGGTTTCGCCGCGATCGCCCACCGCTCGCCGGAGATGAACGCGCTCGTCAGCCTTGGTGCGCTGACCGCATTCGCCTACTCCTGCGTGGTCACCTTCGCGCCGGGCATCCTGCCCGACAATGCGCGCGAACCATATTTCGAAGCGGTCGGTGTGGTCGTCACGCTTATGCTTGTCGGCCAGCTGCTCGAAGCGCGCGCCCGCAAAGGCACCGGTGAAGCCATGCGCGCATTGGCGGGTCTGCAACCGAAAACCGCCCGCGTGGTGCGAGACGGCAAGGAAACCAGCATCGCCATCGATGACGTGCGCGTCGGCGACATCATCGCCATCCGTCCCGGCGAGCAGCTGCCGGTCGACGGCATCGTCATATCCGGCAGCTCCACCGTGGATGAGTCGATGATCACCGGCGAAGCCATGCCGGTCGCCAAAACCGAGGGCAGCGAAGTGACGGGTGCCACCATCAACGGTGGTGGCTCGCTGCGGTACCGCGCCACGAAAGTCGGCAAGGACACCGTGCTCGCGCAGATCATCGGCATGGTGGCCGCCGCACAAAGCTCGAAAGCCCCCGTGCAACGATTGGCGGACCGTATCTCCGGCGTTTTCGTGCCGGCCGTGGTACTCATCGCCGTATGGTCGTGCGCGCTGTGGTTCGCGTTCGGCCCCGAACCGCGTGTCACGCACGCGCTGGTCGCCGCGGTATCGGTGCTGCTGATCGCCTGCCCGTGCGCGCTCGGACTGGCGACTCCGTTGTCGGTGACGGTCTCGACTGGCCGCGCGGCTCGCATGGGGGTGCTGGTCCGTTCCGCCGAAGCGTTGGAAACATGCGGCAAAGTCAATGCCGCCGTATTGGATAAGACCGGCACGATCACCGCCGGCAAACCCACCCTTACCGATGTGCTGCCGTTGGGCGTGTGGCATCGGCGTCCCGATGATTTGCTGACGATTGTCGCCGCCGCCGAACGCGATTCCGAACACCCGCTCGCTGCTGCGATCGTTGCCGCAGCTGCGGAAAAAGCCGACGTCGCGGACGTTGCGGAACTCGCGCAAGCCGCCGATTCTCAGGCGATTGTCGGCCGTGGCGTCACCGCGCGCGTCACCTTCCGCGGCCTGCCGCACACCGTCGCCGTCGGCAACACCGACCTGATCGACGACCTCGACATCGACATGCCCGACGTTACGTCCGATACCTCCGAAATTGCCTCCGAGACCATCCACGATACGAACCTCGACGCCATCATCGCCGACATGGAACTCCTGTCGCAGCAAGGCAAAACGCCGATCCTAGCGGCCATCGACGGCCATCTCGCCGGCATCGTCGCCGTCACCGACGTGCCGAAAGCCGACTCGCGCCAAGCCATCGAACTGCTCCGCAAACGTGGCGTCGAAGCCGTCATGCTCACGGGAGACAATCCGACCACCGCACGCGCCATCGCAAGCCAGGTCGGTATCGACGAACGTCATGTGATCGCCGGCGTGCGGCCGGAACGCAAGGCCGACGAAATCGCAAAACTCCAATCGCAAGGCTATACGGTGGCGATGGTCGGCGACGGCATCAACGACGCGCCCGCCCTCGCCCGAGCCGACGTCGGTTTCGCCATCGGCACCGGCACCGACGTGGCCATCCAATCCGCCGACGTGACACTGATGGGCGGATCGCTGATGGGACTCGTGCACGCGCTCGACCTGACGCATGCCGCCATGCGCAACATCGCGCAGAACCTCGGATTCGCGCTCGGCTACAACAGCATCGGCATCGCGATCGCGGCCGGCATGCTGTATCCGTTCACCGGAACGCTGCTGAATCCGATGATCGCCGGCGCCGCGATGGCGTTCTCATCGTTGTGCGTGGTGACGAACGCAAGCCGGCTGCGCCTGTTCGATCCGGACGCGGAGGCGGCGAAAAACAAGACGTATCGGGTACGCAAGCCCGATCCGAGCAAAAATAATGGCAACCAGCGCAGTCGGAAAGGAACGATCATGGGACTGTTCAGCGATCACAAGGCCAAGAAGGAAGCCGAGAACATGGGCGCGATGGGCGCCGGACACTGCTGCGGCGGTCATGACGTCCACGGCATGGCTTCGAATATGGGCGATTCCGCGGCGAACGTTGCGAAGGATCCGGTTTGCGGCATGAGCGTCGATCCGGCCACCGCGGCCGCGACCCGCGAATACGGCGGCGTCACCTACTACTTCTGCAACCCCGGTTGCGCCGACAAGTTCGCCCAGAACCCGGCCGCCTACCTGGGCTGAGACCTGATTCTCGTCCGTCCCCAATCTGCCGACATCGAATGACATCCGGCCGTCGGCGGGTTGGGGATTTTTGTTGAATGGTTGATTTACGGATTCCGATTCACGGACGAACGATAAGATTCCCCTCCCGCACTCCGGAGAGCGCGTCCCGCCCCGCTACAAACGTGCGCGTGACGACGCCGTTAAGCGTCATGCCATCGCAGGCGCAGATCGGATTGCGGCTTTCCAAAGCGGTAGCATCCACAACAAACCGTTCGTACGGGCGAATAATCGCCAAATCGGCCCGCAATACCGGCGTTATATCGCCACGATCGTCAAGTCCCACAAGCCGTGCGGTGTTGCACGACATCCACCGCACGACGTCGGCCAAACTCAAGCCGCGCCGCATCGCACCCGTCAACACCGCGCGGAATCCGACCTGCAGACTGGAAACGCCACCCCACGCGGTGGCGAGCGTGCCGGCTTTCATATCCGCGCTGGCCGGGGAATGATCGGTGACGACACCATCCAACGTGCCGTCGGCAAGCCCCGCCCATAGCGCGTCCTGCTCATGCAGATCACGAATCGGCGGACAGCATTTGACCGCGGTGGCGTTGTCGGGAATATGGTCGCAATCCAACGTGAGGTAATGCGGGCAGGTCTCCGCGCTGACCGGCAGTCCTTCGGCCTTCGCCCGCCGCAGCACGTCCACGCTCAGACCGCTGGACACGTGCAGAATATGCGTGCGGCAGCCGGTGCGTGCCACCAGCCGTACGATCTTGCGCACCGCGTTCGCCTCGCATTCGGCCGGGCGCGATGCCGGTTCAACAGTGTTCGCAACAGTCGGGGATTTTGTTGCCGCGTTAGTCGCCCATTTCGCTGGTTTGGCACCGTTTCTTCTATGCCGAATCCGCCCGATATGCGATGTTGATTGTGTGGGGTAAGCTGTTTTTGCCATGGTCGGTCATCTCCTGATGGTGGGTCGCGTTGCCAAGAGGCGCCGCCACTGCCTGTGATGGATGCATTTCAGTGCTTACGGCATCTGAAATTCTTCATTCGTCGTGACAGTTGTCGGCGGCCAAACCTGGTGAAACCCGGAAAGCAAGGGGTAGCATCGTCAGGAGAGCGGATGCGCCGCGTGAGAATGTACTGCAGGGAAGGGCGATGAGCGTGACTTCTGGAATTATGCTTTCAGACAATATGGGGGCTTCGAAGGACACCATGGACGAGGAAGGCAATGCTGCCGCGGACCTCGGCTTGGTGGCGCGCATCCGGGAATCCTTCGATTCGCTGACTGCGACGGAACGTGAGGCCGCGCAGTTCATTCTGGGCCATCTGACCGATGTGTTGGTCTGCAATTCCGTGGAGCTGTCGCAGTTGAGCGGCATCTCGCAGCCGACGCTCAGCCGCCTGTACCGCAAGCTCGGCTATGCGAACGCGGGCGAATTCAGACGTGACGTGCGTCGCGTCCATCGTCCTGGCTCTCCGGAGCTTTCACGGCACACCCAGTGCGACGATTTGGTCGCCGACCATCTGCGCCGTGACGAGGAAAGCCTGAAACGCACGTTTGAAGGCATCGACCGCGCGCAACTGTCATCCGCATGCCAAGCCATGGCCACGGCCCCGCATGTGGCGGTGGTCGGGTACCGCAGCAGCTATCCCGTGGCGCTGCACATGCGCGAACAGCTGATGCGGCTACGCGGAAACGTTGATATTCTGCCGAATCCAGGCCAGTCCATAGCCGAAGATCTGGTTGATTATGCGGCAGGCGACGTAATCGTCATCATCGGCGTGGGCCGGCGTCTTCCCTTCTTCTCGCGGCTCATCGACGTGATGCTTGAGCGCGGCCTGACCGTGGTGGTGATTGGCGACATTTCGGCGCGCAACGCCGTCATCGGCCGTAACGTCGCCTTCTTCAAAGTGGTGCTGAACTCCCACGTGCTGACGAGCTTCACCGCGGCGTTCGCCCTGATCGCCCTGATGGTGGACGAAGTCGGAAAATGCCTCGTCGATACCGAAGACGAGGTGCACGCGCGTATCGAAGGCATCAACGATTGCTTCGATGCGCTCAATGAGCTTGAAGATTGATAGGGAAAATCTAGGCGCGGCACGTCCCGTTGGAACGGCGGTAAACGGAAGTGGAAGCGGGAATGGGAACGGAATGAATTCAAAACGAAACATGCTGGTGTACGACCGGTCCTCCACCGGATTGTGGGTGGCTTTGATCTTCCTCGTATCGCTGAATCTGCGGCCCGCCATCGCCGCCGTCGGGCCGGTCCTCGCCCAAATGGGAACCGACCTTGCGTGGGGTGAGGGCGTGCAGGGCGTATTGACGGCGATTCCGCTGATCGCTTTCGCCGCGGTCAGCCCGCTGGTCACGTTCCTTGCACGCCGCATCGGCATCGACATGTCGATTCTGCTGGCCCTGCTGTGCATCGCGGCGGGCGACGCCATCCGCTCGTTCGGCGGCGGCGTCGGCATC
>ENA-OQDL01001082-OQDL01001082.1-human-gut-metagenome-genome-assembly--contig:-NODE-1082-length-14698-cov-3.508819_pt1 | contig 14698 bp, 16 predicted proteins | sample MGYA00242782_ERZ504609 | MGnify/ENA primary metagenome ERZ504609 (study PRJEB26092, sample SAMD00036320) | human gut metagenome | host: Homo sapiens | study: EMG produced TPA metagenomics assembly of... | reverse complement strand
GAGGATTTTTCGGATGAAGATGAATATGAGGAAAAATCTCAGCCAGAACAGCCTGCTCACAAAAAGAGACTGTAAAGAAAAAGGAAAAAGATGTAAGTACCCAGTTTGAACGGATCATTATGGTCATGGGAATTGTGGCGGCTATTTTAGTGGCAGTTGTGGTCATTTTTGTATTTTCCAGACTGACCGGGCTTTTCTGGTCCAAGACAGATCAGAACCAAGGAAACAGAAGTGGTCACCAGCGAAGAACCAACAGAAAGTATCAATGTTTCCCTGGCAGATGACCAGACTTATATGCCAAATGTCCTGGGACTTCCAAAGGATATGGCAGAAGCAAAATTAAAAGAATACAACCTGGTGATGAGTGTGGAAGCAGAAGATTATTCTGATAATTACAAACCGGACCAGGTAATGCGCCAGGATGTTGCAGAAGGCGAAGTGGTTGAGAAGTGGAGCACCGTAGGCGTGACCATCAGCAAGGGCAGCGACAAGGTAGATCTTACATCTTTGGGATTGGAACAGCTTTCCGGTGAAGATGCCCAGAAGCTTCTTATAGAGAAAAAATTAAAAGTAACCTTAAAAGAAGAGTCAAATGATGGCGTTGATACAGGAAAGGTCATCCGCTACAGCCCGGAACAGGCCAAAGTGGGTGATACAGTAGAACTGGTAGTCAGCACAGGTCCAAAAACAGCCCAGGGCCAGGTGCCAAGATTATTAGGCAAAGATGAAGTAACTGCAGATGCCCTTTTAAAGGCAGCTGGCTTAAAAACAGGTACTGTGACCTATGATTATGATGCAGGAAAGCCGGAAGGTACAGTTCTGACCCAGTCTGCCCTTCCTGGAACAGTTCTTGAGCCTTCTTCCACGGTTGATTATGTGATCAATAAAATGGAAGAAGAGGGAAGCACCCAGGCACAGGCAGAAGAGAACCATTATTACATTGGTTCCATTGATACCACCTGCTCTTTAAGCAATTATATCGGACCTGCTTCCCAGACAAGCAGTGTAAAAATTTCTATCCGGTTAAAGCAGAAGGACGCAAGCGGGGCAGAAGTTTATACCCCTCTGATCAGTCCGAGACTGGTGGTAGGTTCCCAGGATATTCCCATTGTATTCCCAAGGATCCGTGGGGCATATGGTGTGGAAAATGGTACTGTAGAAGTGGTAGATGTAGAGAAGGATGCAGTGATCGCCTCTTATCCGGTCTCTTTCTTCCCGGTAGGTTAGGGTAATGTCCTCTCGGAGTTTTTCATGCACCTGCTTTTGCGGCCGATTTTCCGCCAGTCGCACCCGAATTTCATCAACGTACGCACCGCGTACGCCTCAGAAATTTTGGGCACAACTGACAAAAAAATCTTCTCACAAAATCAGGCACAGAAAGACTCTAAGAGAACATTTAAGGTAAAAATTGCGAGGAGAAAGATAATGACAGGAAAGATAATCAAGGGAATTGCAGGATTTTATTACGTAAATAACGGTGAAAATAAAGTATACCAGTGCAAGGCAAAAGGTGTATTCAGAAACCGTAAGATCAAACCTCTGGTAGGGGATGATGTGGAGTTTTCCGTGCTGGATGAAGAGACAATGGAAGGAAATATTGATGAGATCCTTCCAAGAAAGAATGAGCTGATCCGTCCGGCAGCAGCCAATGTAGATCAGGCATTAGTCCTGTTTGCGCTGACCCATCCGGCACCGAACTTAAATTTACTGGACCGGTTTCTGGTCATGATGTCCATGGAAGATATCCCGGTAAAACTGTGTTTTAATAAGCAGGATCTGGGAGATGAGGCACTGATGGACCAGTACCGCAGTATTTATGAGGCTGCAGGTTATCCTGTATATTTTATCAGTGCCAGGGAAGAAACCGGTATTGAGCAGGTGAGAAGCCTTCTTCGCGGAAAGACCACTGTATTAGCAGGTCCTTCGGGCGTGGGAAAATCTTCTCTTACCAACCGGATCCAGCCGGAAGCGGATATGGAAACAGGAGATATCAGCCGCAAGATCGAGCGTGGAAAACATACCACCCGCCATTCACAGCTGTTTTTTGTGGAAAAAGATACTTATATGATGGACACACCGGGCTTCAGCTCCATGTTCACACCGGATATAGAGGCAAATGAGTTAAAGGATTATTTTCCGGAATTTGCCCAGTATGAAGATGACTGCAAGTTTTTAGGCTGTGTCCATATAGGAGAAAAAGTATGCGGCGTAAAAGACGCAGTGGCAGAGGGAAAGATCAGCAAAAGCCGCTACGACAATTACCGCCTGATGTATGAAGAACTGAAACAGAAAAGGAGATATTAACAATGGAGTACAAAGTAGCACCGTCATTACTGGCGGCAGATTTTACCAGACTGGGAGAACAGGTCCATGAGATCGAAGAAGCAGGAGCACCTTATCTGCACCTGGATGTAATGGATGGAGCCTTTGTCCCAAGTATTTCTTTTGGAATGCCTGTCCTTAAAAGCTTAAGAAAAGTTACCAATATGACTTTTGATGTTCATATGATGGTGGAAGAGCCGGGACGCTATGTAGAAGATATTAAAAAAGCAGGCGCAGACATCATTACTGTACACGCAGAAGCATGTACCCATTTGGACCGCGTTGTAAACCAGATCAAAGAAGCAGGCTGCAAGGTAGGCGTTGCTTTAAATCCTGCAACTCCTGTATCTGTTCTGGAATGTATCTTAGGACAGGTGGATATGGTTTTGATCATGACTGTAAACCCAGGTTTTGGCGGTCAGAAATTTATCCCATATACATTGGAAAAAGTAAAACAGGTACGTGCTATGTGTGATGCAAAAGGCCTTAATACCGATATCCAGGTAGATGGCGGCGTCAGCGCAGCTAACGTAAGAGAGGTACTGGAAGCAGGTGCCAATGTATTTGTAGCAGGTTCTGCTGTATTTGGTTCTGAACCGGCAGCAAGAGTAAAAGAATTTAATGAGATCTTTAAGGAATACGAGAAATGAAACGTTGTCTGATCTTAACCGGCGGGAAGCTTTCCCTTGCTTTCGCCGGTTCTTTTTTAAAAGAGCATAAATTTGAAAAGGTAGTGGCCGTAGACGGTGGTCTGGAGGCTGCAAAAGAGCTGGATATCATCCCGGATGTGATCGTAGGGGATTTTGATACGGTCCACCCGGAGATACTGGCCTATTACCGGAAAATGGAACACATCGTATGGGAAGTACATCAGCCGGAAAAGGATGATACAGACACAGAACTTGCCATTAAGCGGGCTCTTGCCATGAACTGCAGCCATATTACGTTATTAGGAGCTACAGGAGGAAGGTTAGATCATATGATCGGAAATATCCATCTGCTGTTTCCGTGCTTGCAAAAAGGTACTTATGCAGAGATCGTAGACTCCCAGAAACCGTCTGTATCTGATCGACGGGGAGCATACCTTCCGAAAGGGAGAGACCTGGGGAAAGTATATCTCTTTCCTGCCCCTTACAGAAGAAGTAAAGGGATCACGTTAAGAGGCTTTAAATATCCATTTAACGGACCGGGATATCTCCATAGGCACCAGCCTCTGTATCAGTAATGAGTTGGTGGAAGAGGAAGGAACGATCACTTTTTCAGATGGTGTATTGATCACCGTGGAGTCTCATGACTGATAAGCTGTTATAAACTGGACTGGTTTAAAATATGCAAACTGGATATTTAACCCAATCCAGCAAAGTGCTAGTATACCTTCTAATGAAATGACCGGATAAATTTTTAACAGAAAACCGGTCTGAGGAGGAAAGTTATGAATACAGCACAGGCAGTACAGGAAAAACCAGAGGCAAAGAGCAATAAAGTTTTATAAGATCGCTCTTACCGGACTTTTTTGCGGCATTATCTTATGTCGTATTTACATTTTTACAGTTTAAGATCTATCTTCCAGGCGGAGATGCAACTTCCATCCATCTGGGAAATGCAGTCTGCGTTTTAGGCGCATTGCTTTTAGGCGGTTTTTACGGTGGTTTAGGCGGCGCCATTGGTATGACCATCGGCGATCTTTTTGATCCTAAGTATGTGTTTTATGCACCAAAGACCTTTATCTTAAAGCTTTGCATCGGTCTGATCACCGGTCTGGTAGCACATCACATCGGACATATCAATGAAACAAAAGACAGCAGGAAAGTATTAACATTTGCGATTGCAGCAGCAGTCAGCGGCCTGTTATTTAATGTGATCTTTGATCCGTTAGTAGGTTATTACTACAAATTATGGATCATGGGAAAACCTGCAGCAGAGCTGACACTTGCATGGAATGTAGCAGCAACTTCTATTAACGCAGTTACATCTACCATTGCATCTGTTGTGATCTATATGCCGGTAAGAACGGCTCTGATCCGTTCCGGATTGTTTGAAAAATTAAAATAAATATATCCTGGTGATACTGGGATATATAAGATCCAGGAGTATACAATGACACAATACCACCAGAAAAAAATCGCAATGATCAATGATCTTTCAGGTTACGGCCGCTGTTCTATTACAGCGGCTCTGCCTGTTTTAGCGGCACTGAAGATCCAGTGCTGTCCGGTACCTACCTCTGTGCTGTCCAATCACACAGGTTTTCCGGTTTATTTCTTTGATGATTATACGGATAAAATGGAACCTTATGTTGAAAAATGGAAAGAACTGGGATTATCTTTTGACGGCATTGTCTCCGGCTTTTTAGGCTCTGAACGTCAGATCCAGATCGTCAAAAACATGATCACGGAATTTAAGGGACCGGAAACAAAGGTGATCGTAGACCCGATCATGGGAGATCACGGGGAAGCCTATGCTACCTATACAGAAGCCATGTGCCGGAAAATGAAGGAACTGGCAGAAATGGCAGATGTTTTAACGCCAAATCTTACAGAAGCCTGTATTTTAACAGACCGTCCTTATAAAAAAGAAGGCTGGACCCGGAAAGAGATAGAAGAACTTGCGAAAGAACTTCTTGCTATGGGACCTTGTGGTGTTGTGATCACCGGTATGAGAGAAGGACAGTATCTGGTCAATGCAGTGGCTGAAAAAGGAAAAGCAATGACTTACATCCGCCGTAAAAAGATCGGTACAGAACGTCCTGGCACAGGGGATGTATTTTCTTCTGTTGTGGCAGGTGTATGCGTCAGGGGCGGAAGCCTGACAGAAGGGGTTGCCCTTGCAGCAGACTTTGTAAAGGATTGTATCCGCCGTTCCGAGGAACTTCAGATCCCTGTTGAAAATGGAGTCTGTTTTGAAGAACTGATGGGGCAGCTGGTGCGTTATAAGGGAAAATAGAGCTTTTCAATGCTTTTAAACGTAAAAAAGGTCTTTTCAATCGTGACAAAATGTTATATACTCAATAACAGTTGGCGAAGAATGGAATATATTCCATATAAACGATCGCTATATAATAAGGAAATGAAGATCCAGGAGGAGCATCATGTTAGATTTAAAGTTTGTCAGAGAAAATCCAGACATCGTAAAGCAGAACATTAAGAATAAATTCCAGGACAGCAAGTTGCCGCTGGTAGATGAGGTTATTGCATTAGATGCAGAGAACCGCACCACCCAGAAGGAAGCAGATGATTTAAGAGCAAGCAGAAATAAATTGTCCAAGCAGATCGGTGCTCTTATGGGACAGGGCAAGAAGGAAGAAGCAGAAGAAGTTAAGAAGCAGGTTAGCGCTAACTCTGCAAGACTGACTGAATTAGAAGCAAAAGAAGCAGAACTTTCCGAGAAGATCTTAAAGATCATGATGACCATTCCTAACATCATCGATCCAAGCGTACCGATCGGTAAAGATGACAGCGAGAACGTAGAAATTGAGCGTTTCGGTGAGCCTGTAGTACCTGATTTTGAGATCCCATATCATACAGATATTATGGAAAGCTTCAACGGTATCGACTTAGATGCAGCAAGAAGAGTAGCAGGAAACGGTTTCTACTACTTAATGGGCGATATCGCAAGACTGCACTCCGCAGTGATCGCATATGCAAGAGATTTCATGATCAACCGTGGATTTACTTACTGCGTACCTCCTTTCATGATCCGCAGCAACGTAGTAACCGGCGTTATGAGCTTTGCTGAAATGGACGCTATGATGTACAAGATCGAAGGAGAGGACCTGTATCTGATCGGTACCAGCGAGCACTCCATGATCGGTAAGTTTATCGATACCATTACTCCGGAAACACAGCTGCCTCTGACACTGACCAGCTATTCTCCATGCTTCCGTAAGGAGAAAGGTGCTCACGGAATTGAGGAAAGAGGTGTATACCGTATCCATCAGTTTGAGAAGCAGGAGATGATCGTTGTCTGCAAGCCGGAAGAAAGCCCAATGTGGTATGACAAGCTGTGGCAGAACACGGTAGATCTGTTCCGTTCCATGGATATCCCGGTAAGAACCTTAGAGTGCTGCTCCGGTGACTTAGCTGACTTAAAGGTTAAGTCCTGCGACGTAGAAGCGTGGTCTCCAAGACAGAAGAAGTACTTTGAAGTAGGTAGCTGCTCCAACTTAGGTGATGCTCAGGCACGCCGCTTAAAGATCCGTGTTCAGGGTGAAGATGGTTCCAAGTATTTGGCTCACACCTTAAACAACACCGTAGTTGCTCCTCCACGTATGCTGATCGCATTCTTAGAGAACAACCTGCAGGCTGACGGTTCTGTACGTATCCCAGAGGTATTAAGACCTTACATGGGCGGTATGGAAGCTATGGTTCCAAAGAAGAATAAATAATAAGATGACATTACAAGTATATCCCCTGCATTTACAGGGGATATACTTATAAATACAGAAAGGTGTATGTTCAATGATCAAGTTTAATCACTTTAATTTTAATGTATTGGATCTTAATAAGAGCCTTGCTTTTTATAAAGAAGCATTAGGGTTAGAACCGGTAAGGGAAAAGGACGCTTCTGACGGCTCTTTTAAGCTGGTTTATTTAGGAGATGGAGTTTCCGACTTTACACTGGAACTGACCTGGTTAAAAGACCGTACAGAGCCTTATAACCTGGGTGAATGCGAGTTCCACCTGGCTTTTCATGTAGATGACTACGAAGGCATCCACAAAAAGCATGAAGAAATGGGCTGCATCTGCTACGAAAATCCGGCTATGGGCATTTATTTCATCACAGACCCGGACGGATACTGGATCGAGATCGTGCCAGAGCATAAATAAGGAAATGAAATAAGAGAGAAGATATGTAAAAAAGACCAGACGTTTTATCCTGATAAAAGGGATAAATGTGTCTGGTCCTTTTTGTATAATAAAACAGAGTCACGCGCGTCAACGGCTGGGTGACATAAAAAATCCCCCACCGACAGGTGGGGGCAATTATATACCTTATTTGAAATCGCTGTACTTTTCTTCACAGTACTGGCAGCGGTATGTCTCTGTCTTCTCATCGCTGAGATAGAAGATATGAGGCAGTTCCTGCTCAATAGAGGTAATGCAGCGAGGATTTTTGCAGTGGATCACATTGGTGATCTTCTTAGGAAGCTTTAATGCTTTCTTTTCTGCAATGTGGTCATCCTTGATGATATTAACAGTGATAGTATGATCAATGTATCCTAAGATATCCAGATCAACCTTATCCAGTCCGCCTTCGATCTTGATGATGTCCTTGCGGCCCATTTTATTGCTTCGTGCATTCTTGATGATAGCTACCTGACAGTCTAATTTGTCAAGACCTAAGTGGTAGTAGATATCAAGGCTCTTTCCAGCCTCAATATGGTCAAGTACGATTCCTTCTTTTAATCCGCTGATATTTAACATGGCTTTTCTACCTCCAGTAATGTCATGATCAGAGCCATACGAACGTATACGCCGTACTGTGCCTGTCTGAAGTAAGCAGCTCTCGGGTCGTCATCTACTTCTACAGAGATCTCGTTTACTCTTGGAAGTGGATGGAGAACAAACATATCATCCTTTGCCATTGCCATTCTCTTCTTATCTAAGATATAGCAGTCTTTTAAGCGGATGTAATCTTCTTCGTTGAAGAAACGTTCTTTCTGTACACGGGTCATGTACAGGATATCCAGAGTACCGATGGAATCATCCAGGCTTCCGATCTCTTCAAATGGAATGTTGTTAGCGATCAGAACGTCCTCACGGATGCTGTCAGGGATACGAAGTTCAGGCGGGGAGATGAGAACAAATTTTACACCCGGATAACGTACCATAGCGTTGATCAGGGAGTGAACAGTACGGCCAAACTTTAAGTCGCCGCACAGGCCAATGGTTAAGTTGTCCAGACGACCCTTTAAGGAACGGATGGTCATAAGGTCGGTCAGAGTCTGTGTTGGATGCTGATGTCCGCCGTCACCTGCGTTGATAACAGGAATACGTGCCTTCTGTGCAGCTACATAAGCAGCACCTTCTTTTGGATGACGCATAGCGCAGATATCTGCATAGCAGGAAATCATGCGAATGGTATCAGCAACGCTTTCGCCCTTTGATGCAGAACTGGAATTAGCAGATGAAAAACCTAAAACATTACCGCCAAGGTTTAACATAGCAGCTTCAAAGCTTAAACGTGTACGGGTACTTGGCTCATAAAATAATGTAGCCAGTTTCTTGCCGTCGCAGACATGGGCATATTTTGGAAGGTTGCTTTCAATGTCCCTTGCCAGCGCCAGAAGATCATCAATCTCCTCCACAGAGAAGTCTAAGGGATTCAATAAGTGTCTCATGTGATTCTCCTTTGCCTTTTATATTCAATTACATGATTTTGGGAAATACTTCAGCACTGAACCAGTGCGACAGCTGATCTTAGCCAGAATGGCACTGATTTTGTGCCTCGACATATTCTTACACAAAACTCCTAGGAAGTCAAGCACAATTATGGAAAAATGTAAAATTTTATGAAATTGTCCCTGCGCATATGGTGCAGTACCCGGGCAATTACAGAGTAAGAAATATTTAAGGAACTTTCAAGGAAAAACAGAGAGCCTGAACGGGGATACTATGGTATAATGTGATGAGCAAAGGAGAAAAACAAGCGGCTGCGAAGGTTCCGCCTGCTGCCGCAGAAAGGAGTCTTTTCTTTCGTGAACACAGAACCCCCAAAAGAGCCGTCTGCGGTCATCCGCGTAAAAGACCTCTATAAGATATACCGCGTAGGCGAAACCAAAGTCCGGGCATTAAACGGAGTCAGTTTTGAGATCCCAAAAGGTGAATTTGTAGCTATCGTAGGAACCTCAGGTTCCGGTAAATCTACCCTTTTAAATATGCTTGCAGGACTGGAAAAGCCCACCAAAGGTGAGATCCTTATTGGAAATGTACATATAGAAAAATTGACAGAGAAACAGCTGGTAGCTTTCAGGCGGGAGAAGGTAGGTTTTATCTTTCAGTCCTACAACCTTTTAAATACCATGAATGCCATAGAAAATGTGGCACTTCCCCTGGCATTTCGAGGTGTCCCAAAGAAAGAACGGCTGAAAAAAGCAAGAGAGTACATGGAATTAGTAGGAGTAGACAAACAGGAAAAGCATATGCCAAACCAGATGTCCGGTGGACAGCAGCAGAGAGTGGGGATTGCCAGAGCCTTAGTGGTAAAGCCTCAGATCATCTTTGCGGACGAGCCTACAGGAAACCTGGACTCAAAAACAACCATGGAAGTATTGCAGTTGATGCAAAAAATTGTAAGGGAGCAAAATCAGACCCTTGTTATGGTCACACATGACAATAACCTGGCTTCCTATGCGGACCGCCGGATACGGATCGTAGACGGCAAGATCGTAAATATAGAAGTGGGTCAGAGGAGAGAGTGAGAATGAGAAACAGTGTATGGAAAAAAATGGCGCTTTTAGCCTTTATATGGGTATTTGCTGCCGCCAGCTGCCTGAGTGCCTATGCCGGTGATTTTAAGCTGGGGTATAACACCAATGCCAGCAGCAATGATTACATATTCACCACAAAGGCACCAAAGGGAAATATTGGTAAATCCATGAGCATCCCTTTCCGCATCCGTGCTACAGATGAGGATATGAACAACCTGCGTGTCAGTCTTCTTGAGACCAGTGATTTCCAGCAGATCGAAAGCAGCGGAGAAAATGATTATACCATTGACTATTATCCGTTTGAGATCATGGAGACTACATTTACTGCCAAACATGTGGGAAATATTAAGGCAGGAAATGTAAAAAGTGTTTCCCTTTCTGCCAGAGTACGCCGTGACGCAGGACAGGGCTATTACAGCATTCCCATCCAGTTGGAGTGGGATGGCGGTTCCGATGTAGATTACATTAATATCTGGATCTCCACCAGTGCTTCTTCCTCAGCAGATGATGAAGAAGACAAAAAAGAGGGAAATTATTTTGTAGTAGGCGAAAACCAGTCTACTCCAAGAGGTGTTTATCCCAATGTCCTTGATTTTGATGTAAATTTCCGCAACAAGCGTGAAACTACCGCCCAGGATATCACTATATCCATGGGCTTATCGGAAGATAATACCAAGTTCCCCTTTGAAATCAACGATGGCAACTATGACCGCACCTACGACCGGATCCAGCCGGGAGAAAGCGTTTCTGCCCACTACAGCATGGCTATCCGAAAAGACTCTTATACCGGGTATTATCCTATTAAATTTACCATTACTTTCCGCTTAAGTTCTGAAGGTGATCTTCACACAGAAGAAAATACATTTTTCGTCCATGTGGTATCCAAGGACAAAGAAGATGATCTCCGTGACTTTGATGCCAATGACCGTACCAAAGCCCGTGTGATCGTAGACAGCTACCGCACAGAACCGGCGGATGTGTATGCAGGAGAAGAATTCGACCTTATTTTAAGCATGAAAAATGCCTCCTCTGCAGTACCTGCCAGCAATATTTTATTTAATCTGGAGTCAGAAAAGGTTTCTGACAGCGCTGTATTTACCACAGAAAGCGGAACTGCTTCCAAAGTAGTCAATTCCCTGGCACCAGGAGAAAGTACAGAGGTCCGGGCCCGTTTTACAGCCAAAGCAGGTGTTGACCAGCGTTCCTATGGCATTACAGTAAAAGAAAAATATGACAGCCCGGAATTTAAGAACGCAGAAGAGAGCATTATCGTGGATATCCCGGTAAAGCAGTATGCAAGACTGAGCACCAGCAATATGGATGTAATGCCTGACTCCATGACCGTAGGTTCTGAGTCCAATGTTATGTTCGGCATTAACAATACAGGAAAAGTAGTCCTTTATAATGTGACTGTCAATTTTGAAGCTGACTCCATTAAACCGACCGATTATTATGTAGGAAATATCAAACCAGGTGAAACAGGAAATGTAGATACTATGCTTTCCGGTATCGCCGCAACGGCAGATGATGGTACAGTCCATGTGATCATCAACTATGAAGATGAAAATGGACAGCCTGCAGAGCCGGTGGAAAAAGAGCTGACTCTTCTGGTAGAGGAAGAGGTCCAGGAAGACTGGAATATGGATGTGCCGGAAGATATGGATGTTTCCGGACAGCCTGCTTCCGGGGCAAACAATAAGCTTCTTTTAGCGGGAGGCGGTGTGGCTTTTGTGGCTGTCATTGCAGCAATCGTATTTGCAGTGAAGTTCATCAAAAAGCGCAAAGAAGCAAAACAGCAAAAGGATGATGAAAATGAGATTTCCTGATCTTCTGATGATGAGCGTCAATAACCTGCGCGACGAAAATTAAGGACATTTCTTACAGTTTTAGGTGTTATTATAGGAACGGCTTCGATCGTAGTCATGGTTTCCCTGGGAATTGGTTTAAATGAGATGACCATGGAACAGATCGCTTCCTGGGGCAGTCTGACTACCGTAGAGGTGTATGCAAATGATAATGGAAACTCTGTAAGGATCCTGGGAGGTTCCGGCTCTTCATCCTCATCTAAAAGCAGTGAGCCATCTTATATTACGGATGATGTGATTGATGAGTTTTCCAGGATCCCCTATGTAACAGGTGTATCTCCGGTCCTGGAAATGAATGTGCTGATGCGCCAGGGGGCTTATGAGGCTCAGTATATCAGCCTTACCGGTGTCAGCCAGTCCTATTTAAAGCAGCTGAATTTAGGAGAAGGCCGTATCCCGGCACCCGGTGAAATGGGAATGGTCTTTGGAAATGGTGTTCTCCAGCGTTTTACCAACGCGAAAACAGGAAAAGGCTACTGGGATACGGGAGAACTGCCGGATGTGGATCTTATGGGAAAGCCGATCTTTGTGGTTTTTGATATGGATGCTTATTATCAAAGCCAGGGAGGCGGCACGGGAGATGATGGAAACAGTGTGAAACCGTCGAAGAAATATATGATCCCTGTAACAGGACTGATCGCAGGCGGCATCGATGACTGGAATAATTATTCCTGGTCTGTATATACAGATATTGACGGCTTAAAAGAACAGCTGAAAAAGGCTTTTAAAAAGGGAACCGTGATCCCGGGACAGCCTACGAATAAAAAAGGAAAGCCATTAAATTATATTGTATACAACAGTGCAGAAGTCTTTGTAGATGATATGGAACATGTGGCCCAGGTGCAGAAGATCCTGGCAGATAAGGGCTATCAGGTCAACAGCCAGATGGACTGGCTGGAAAGCTCCAGACAGCAGTCCAATATGGTACAGGCAGTTCTTGGGGGCATTGGAGCTGTGTCTCTGTTTGTAGCAGCTATCGGTATTGCAAACACCATGATGATGTCCATTTATGAGAGGACCAAAGAGATCGGTGTTATGAAGGTTTTAGGCTGTGATATGGGAAATATCCGCAGTATGTTTTTGATCGAGTCCGGTTTCATCGGTTTTATGGGCGGCGTGCTGGGAGCACTGTTAAGCTATGGTGTGTCCATTATCGTCAACCGTTTTGTAAGCATGTCTGATATGATGGGGATGAGCGGAAATTTATCCAGGATCCCTTTATGGCTGGCATTTGCAGCTATAGGCTTTGCTATTTTTGTGGGAATGGCAGCCGGTTTCATGCCTGCTATGCGTGCTATGAAATTAAGCCCCTTAGCTGCGATCCGCAATGAATAAATTATAAGAAAAACTAATAAGTAAAACTTCTAAAAAGCACTTGCATTATTAGTAAAAACCATATATATTAAAAACAGTTAGAAAGCACAGCGTGTGACTGGCGGAAAGTGGATCAACCACAGGGAGCACGCAGGAAGTGAGAGCCGTCCGCCTTGGGCACGAAATAGGTTATTCGTTGTGCAGGTGGGCGGTTTTTTGAATGCTATAGCTGATCTGTTTCCTGCTTTGGCGGGAATACATACACCTTACACCTTATAGAAATCAGGAGGATCATACCATGTATATGAAAAATCTGGAACAGGAATTAAAAGAGAATGCATACCCGGGCCGTGGAATTGTCATTGGCGAAAGCAGGGACGGCAAGACAGCAGTTACCGCTTATTTTATCATGGGACGCAGCTCCAACAGCCGCAACCGTGTATTTGTAGAAGATGGAAACGGGATCCGCACCCAGGCATTTGATCCTGCAAAGTTAGAGGATCCAAGCCTGATCATCTACGCTCCGGTGCGTGTACTGGGAAATAAGACCATTGTTACAAACGGTGACCAGACGGATACCATTTATGAGGGAATGGATCATCAGACTTACCTTTGAGCAGTCCCTGCGCAGCCGTGAATTTGAACCGGATGCACCAAACTACACACCACGTATTTCCGGCGTTCTCCATGTGGAAAATCAGAAATACAGCTATGCCATGTCCATTTTAAAGAGCAACCAGGGAAATCCTGACTCCTGCCTGCGTTTTACCTTCGCATATGAGAATCCGGTTCCTGGAATGGGCCATTTCATCCATACTTATATGCACGACGGCAAATCCCCTTCCAAGTTTTGAAGGTGAGCCAAAGCCTGTAGAGATCGAGGGCAATATTGATGAATTTACAGATAAGGTATGGAACAGTTTAAACGAGGACAATAAGGTATCTCTGTTTGTCCGTTTTATTGATATTGAAACCGGAAAATGGGAGTCCCGTATTGTAAACAAGAATAAGTAAAGCTCAATACAGATCAGTAGATTTAGAAAGAACCTGCAAAAAAGACTTTGAAAATACATTTGGTATAAAAAGGAGAATTTCACATGAAAGAACTGGAATTAAAATACGGATGCAATCCAAATCAGAAACCTGCAAAGATCTTCATGAATGACAATAAAGACCTGCCAGTCACCGTTTTAAGCGGCCGCCCAGGCTATATCAACTTCTTAGACGCATTAAACGGCTGGCAGCTGGTAAAAGAATTAAAAGAAGCAACCGGACTTCCGGCAGCAACTTCTTTTAAACATGTATCACCTGCAGGTGCAGCAGTAGGTCTGCCACTTGACGATGTTTTACGCAAGATCTACTGGGTAGACGATCAGGGAGAACTTTCCCCGCTGGCAAGTGCCTATGCAAGAGCCAGAGGAGCAGACCGTATGTCTTCTTTTGGAGATTTTATCTCATTATCGGATGTGTGTGACGTTGCTACTGCAAAGCTGATCAAGCGTGAGGTTTCCGATGGCGTGATCGCTCCCGGATATGAACCGGAAGCACTGGAGATCTTAAAATCCAAGAAGAATGGCAACTACAATGTGATCCAGATCGATCCTGACTATGTACCGGAAGAATTAGAGCGTAAGCAGGTATTAAACCGCTTTTGACTGGGAGCAAGCCCTTCGGGGTGAGTGTACCTTTCGAATAAGCACCGGCTAACTACGTGCCAGCAGCCGCGGTAATACGTAGGGTGCAAGCGTTATCCGGAATTATTGGGCGT